>OGRG01000679.1_pt1 | contig 28426 bp, 18 predicted proteins | sample 1553501 | NCBI WGS metagenome assembly OGRG01 (sample SAMEA2580018, study PRJEB22360) | human gut metagenome | biome: human gut; feature: human-associated habitat; material: faeces | place: Denmark | collected 2008/2010 | reverse complement strand
TTGTTTAAAATGATATATTTTACCAAATCAAATGCTGTTGGGATACAATCCATTATGTCTTCGCTATTAAGATAAGAAAAATTTATTAGCTGATTTTTCTTAAATTTTTTAAATTCTATGTAACGATGTCTCCCATCGAGGATTAAATTTTTATGCATAGGTTTAAAAAATATTGTTAAAATATTATTATATGTATGAGGAAATATATTTTTTACAGAATTATATATTCTTTTTATCTCTTCTTGAGACTCTTTTAAATCAGATGAAAAGATTTTTTCAAAATCTTTTAGGCTTATATATCTTGTTGTGTTAAACTTCAAAAATTTTTTATAAATCAAGTCAACATCCCAAGTAAGATTGACATTTTCATTAGTCGGAAAATAAAAACAATGTGTATCTCCATGATTAAGTATTCCTGTATAAATTGGACTTGGACAAGAAGTATTCTTATAGTGTGTATACATATTTTTGTATAATTGTATCTGTTCTACAAAATAATCTGTATTATGCTTTTTCATGTCTTTTTCAAACAAATCTAAATATTTTATCATGTTGCCCTCACCTTTTCTTATTTTATCAAATTAATAGTAATATAACAGGATTCCATACATAAGTAAAGCAGTTCGTGTCTTTAAAAAAGAAGTCATAATGACTTCTTTTTTTATTTCTATCTCAAAAAGGAATTCGATTCTTTTTCCATCTTCCTTTCAAAAAATCAATTTTACATATTAGGTGGGACTGTGATGGAGCAGTCAGAAAGGAGGATGTCTTATGAAATGCCGAGACAGACCAAATCCATAGACTTATAAAGCAAACAAGCTTGGGTGCTTTATATAGCACTATGGTACCGTACCTTGAAAATTTTATAAAACATAACAGGAGGTCATTTATGTTTAGAAGTCTGAAAAAAATCGCTTCTGTCGTAATGGCTACGGCAATGGCTGTGACGACAGCAGTGCCAGGAACAGCGATTGTTGCTAATGCTGAAACAACGACAATAAAGACTCGTGTAAAGAATTCGGATAAGAAGCAGAATACAATTAATGCGGCAGATATGAACAAATTAAGTATCAATACAGAAAATGCAACTGTTACTTATTCTTCTAGCCTTGCTACTGATAATGCAGCAGCTAGATGGGCTAAGAAAGAGATGAAAGACAGCGAAAAACCTAAACTTGGTACCCCGATTGCAGGTAAGTTAGATGCCAGTAAAATCAACGATTCTAATAATGGATATTGGATTAAATATTCCGGTGTAACTCTTGACGGAGCAGAAAAAGGGCAAAAATATGATTTAAAAGTATCTGTGGAACAGGCTCATGGTGCTATCAGCGGAGCGGATGGTCCATATATTGCATTTCATAAAAAAACGCCAGCGAGTATCCGATATAGTGGATATCAGTGGATTGTGGTTACCTACACATTAACGGATGCCGGAAAATCTACTTTAGGTTCTACATGGAAAGGCAATATGACATTTTGGGATATTGACTCCTACCAGGGGTTAGAGATCCGTACTCCGGGACGTGTTACATGGGCTGGATTAAAAAATGCTAGTGCAGCAAAGGATGATACAGCACTTGGATTTAACATGCCAGCAGACCGACTTCCGAGCGGTAGTGTAAAAGATAATACTGTTTATTGCGATTCAAGTAGTGATGCGACAGATGGAGGAACTGGTTCAAACGCTCAGAGATATGCCCTGTATGTACAGGCTCAGTTAACACCAGCTAACAACAAAATGAAAATACGTTATTTTACTGGTGGAAAAGACGGTAAACAGCCAAATGGGGTCTTTTTATCTTTTGATGCTCGTAATAGATCTGGCGATAGTCCTACGATTATTAATTTTCCGTTAACTAAAACAGTTAATGGAAAAACAGATGTTACATTATCAAATTCATCTGACTCATTTGAATACACATTATCTACAACTTGTGGTAATGCTGTCGGAAGCCAAATAAAAAGTTTTATTTGGCAAGATACATTAGAAAGTGTCCTTGAATTTACAGGAAATCCAACTGTAACTAGAGTAAGAGATGGGAAAACCGAGAACGTAACAAGTAATTTTACAATTAAGACAAATGGTCAGATATTAACGGCTACTGCTAATAAACTTACTGATGATGAAATGCGCGGTAAATTTACTCTTCATTTCCATGCAAAAGTAAAAGCGGGAGCTAACCTTTCTAAATATCTTAATGCTGATAAAACAGAAGTTGTTATCCCTAACAAGGGTACGTTAACAACAAAACAGGATAGCGGAACAAAAACTAACACATCTAATACTGTCAATGTCCGTATGAAGATGGCAAAACTCGCTGTGGACAAAGTCGTAGACAAATACGAACATAAAGTTGGCGATAACGTAGTCTTTACGATCACAACAAAGGAAACAGGAAAAACTACAAATGCAGCAAATGTAAATGTAACAGACACCATTCCTTCTGAGTATAAGATCACCAGCGTAAAAACAGAAGGTATTGAAGCTACCAGTTCTTTTTCTGGACAAAATGTTAAGGTAACAGCCGCTTCCCTTCCAGCAGGAAAAGAATTTAAGACAATCGTCACTTGTACTGCATTAGAGAGCGGAAACGCAAAAGAAAATTATAATACTGCAAAAGCCACAGCAACAAACGCTATGGGGGCTGCACAGGATGATGCCGAAGCTTATACAAACGGCGGCGAATTATCGATTGATAAAGTCGTAGATAAGTATGAGTATGAAGTAGGTGACACTGCAAACTTTACCGTAAAGGTAAAAAACAATAAAGGTATTGCCAAAAATGTTACAATCGCAGATACACTTCCTGAAGGATTAGAACTTGTTTCTGGTTCTTTAAAGATGAGTGGAGTGCCTGATTCCGTGACAGAACATGTTGCCGGAACAGCAGACCCAACCAATAAATTGAATCCAGAACTTCGTAATGAGACAGCAACATCAAAAGTTACGTCCAATATTGCAGCAGACGGAAACGGATACAAAGCAACTATCTCCGCTCTGCCAAAAGATGCGGAAGTAACGATCACATTTTCTGCTAAGACAACAAAAGCTGGAAATGGTAAAGAAATCGTCAATATTGCTTCTGCAAAAGCAGATAATGCCGATGAAGTAAAAGATGATGCAGAACTTTACATCAATACAGCAGACCTTTCTATCGCAAAGAAATACATCAATGAGTATAAAGCGAAGAAAAAGGATAACCGAGCAGACAACGAATTCCGTGTTTATGAAGAAGAGACAGGAAATGAGTTAGTAAAATATCAGGTAGATGTAACATCAAACGGTGCAGATGGCACAGTAGCAAAAGATGTAGACATCTCTGATATCAGTTTACCAGATGGACTCATCGTAAACTATGATGATATCCAGATTGTAGAGACCACAAAAGATGGAAAAACAGTAACCTTTAAAGCCGCAGGCGGCAAAGGAACAACCATCAAATATCATGTTGCAGGAACAGCGGATGAAACAAATAAGTTAAATCCAGATAAATATAACGAAACCGAAGACCGTACTCCTGAGATCACTCTGGAAAAGAGCGGTAACGGATGGAAGTTAAAAGATACTTATCTTGCCTCCGGCAGCAAACTGACGATCACTTATACTGGTAAAGCAACAGAGATCGTTAATGGTACAGAAGTAAGAAATACAGCAAAGGCAACCGCTTCCAATCTTGAAAAAACAGATGGCAAAGCAAAAACAGTAAAAGCGGATGCTCTTGTATATATCAACAGTCCTCGCCTTGTTATCACAAAGAAAGCGGATAAGGAAAAATATGCGATCGGTGATACGGTTACTTACAAAATCGATGTTACAAACTCCCAGATCGGTACAGTCGCAAGAAACCTTGTGATTGATGATGATATCCAGACAGAAGGTGTCAAACTGCAGAAAGCCAGCATTGTGCTGATGGATGCAGAGGGTAATGTTATTAAGAAAGAATCTTATGACGAAGCCGTTAAGAACAACACCTTCGCATTAAAGACAAAGAGACACCTTGTAAAAGAAGGAAATTATAGCCTCTGGGATCTTGAAGCTGGAAAGAAACCGGAAACACAGAAGACATGGAACCCAGTCGGAGTGACAAAAGAAACAAAGCTGCAGATTGAATACCAGATGGTCATCACAGATAACAAGCTTGCTGGTAAAGAGATCAAGAATGTAGCCAATGCCGTATCTGATGAAGCTTTAAAAGTAACGACAGATGCAACTGTTACACCAAACGGTCCATCTATCACACCAAATAAAGACTCAGATAAAGCAACCTATTACTTAGGCGAAGAAGCACAATATACGATCACAGCCAGACAGAGCCGTGAAAATGTAACTGCTGAAAAGGTTATCATCAAAGACCAGTTCGACCAGAAAGATAACTTCCTTATTAAAGAAGGTTCTTTCCATGTAACATTTAATGGTAATGATATCACAAAAGATGTTAAGATCACATTAAATGAAGCAAAAGATGGATTTACTATCGAAACTGGAAAAGACCTTACAGAAGCAGATACGATCAAAGTAACATATCGTGCGACCCCACAGGCAGCATCCGTTGGAAAAGAGACAACAAACTCTGTTCTTATCTGGGGAAGCAATGCACCACAGGTACTTGCTACAAACAGAGTAAAGACAGAACCTGTTACACCGGAACTTTCTATCACAAAGAAATCCGATAAAAGCGTTTATTCTATTGGAGAGACTGGACACTACACTGTAGTAGTCAGACAGACAAAGAAGAATGCGACAGCAGAAAATGTTGTTATTGCTGATGCCATGCAGGTAGCCGGAACAAAGATCAGCAATGTTAAGATCATGAAAGGTGAGAAAGACATTACTGAAAAAGCAGAGATTTCTGTGAAAGATGGAAGCTATTCCATCAATACAAATGAAAACCTTGCAAAAGATGAAACATTCACAATCACATATGACGCATTATTTGAATCTGATTCCTTAGATGGAAAGAAAGTGAAGAATATTGCCGATGCGAAAGCGGATAATGCAGATGAGGTAAAGGCTGATAATGAAGTAACCCTTCATGCACCAAACCTTACTATCACAAAATCTTCTGATAAGAAGGTTTACAATCTTTCCGAGACTGGACATTATACTGTAAAGGTAACACAGGATAAGAAAGATGCAGAAGCAATCAATGTAAGGATCAATGATGCACTGCAGGTTAAGGGCGTAAGCATTGTAAAAGATTCTGTTAAGATTGCTGATACTACTGGAAAAGACATCACAAAAGATGTCAAGATTGAGACAAAAGATGATAGCTACTCTATCAACACTGGCAGAAACTTAGCGTATGGTGAATCTTTCACTGTAACTTATGATGTGGTATTTAAGGATGCATCTTTAGCAAATAAAGATATCCCTAACGTAGCTGAAGCTGTTGCAGACAATGCAAAAGCAGAAACAGATAATACCGTTACACCAGTTGATATTGAAGACGGACTTACAGCTATCAAAACGGCAAATCCAGAAAGTGGATCTGTTGTAAATACAGGTAATGAAATCACTTATAACATCACTGTCACAAATACTTCGAAAGAAGATAAGAAGAATGTAATGATCCGTGATATGGTTCCAGAACTTACGGAATATGTATCTGGTGGAACTCTTAAGACTATCAGTGGCAAATCTTATGTTACTTTCTTAGTTGATACTTTAAAGGCAGGAGAGTCTAAGACAGAATCCTTTAAGGTAAAAGTAACAGGAACAGGACTTGCAACAATCAAAAACGTAGCACAGGTAAAAACATCTGATGAGCCAGATAAGCATTGGGAAGATGATGATTTTGTTGATACCAATAAAGTTATCCACACCATCCCATATATCGTAACAGAAGTTGTTCCTGCTCTTTCAATCGAAAAATCATCTGATAAAGAGACATACAGCGTAGGCGATACTGGACACTATACTGTAAAGGTAAGTGAGACAGAAAAAGATGCGGCTGCAAAAGATGTCATCATCAAAGATGCGATTGAAAATAATGCAGCAGATATCTTAACAGATACAATCAAGATCACAGATCCTGATGGAAAAGATATCACAAAAGAAGTAGAAATCAAATCTACAAAGAGCGGCTATACTATTAAGACTGGCAAAGATTTAAGCTATGGTAAGGCATTTACCGTAACTTATGATGTGAAGTTTACAAAAGCGTCTGTTGCTAATGAGAAAGTACGAAATGTAGCAAAAGCTACTGCCGGAAACTTAACAACAACGACAACAAAGGATGTAACTCCGGGAACTTATAAGGATGAAAACGGAAATGCACTCTTTGAGATTGTAAAAGATTCTGACCCAGCAAATGGCAGCACTGTCAATGTGGGGGATGATATCAAATACTCTATCAAAGTAAAGAACACATCCGAAAAAGACATCTCAAACATCCATATCCTTGACGCTGTACCAACCGGCACAACATACAAAGATGGCGGGGATGTAAAAGATATCAACGGTGTATCTTATGTTGCATTTACGATCGATACTTTAAAAGCAGGAGAAGAAAAGACCGTATCCTTTACGGTAACTGTTAATGAAAGTGCTGACAAGCAGGTTGCAAACAAAGCGTTAGTAAAAGTAACTGACAAAGACGATGATACTGATTTAAGCTCCTATCAGGAGACAAATGAGGTAACCCATCCACTGCCATCATGGGTAGAGGATGATAACGAAGTTACTGTGATCGCTCCAAGCTTAACTATCCAGAAAGCATCTGATAAAGATGTTTATCAGGTAGGCGAAACTGGACATTATACAGTAACAGTAGGACAGGATACAGAAAATGCGGTTGCAAAAAATGTTGTTATCAAAGATGCTTTACAGGTAAAAGGTGCTGAGATCCAGACAGCTACAATCAAGATTGTAGATACAAACGGAAAAGACATCACAAATAAAGTAGATAACATCACAAAGGATACATCTGGTTACACGATCGAGACAGGAAGAGACCTTGCCTTTGGCGAGACATTTACTGTGACATATGATGTATTGTTCAAAGATGGCTCTTTAGCAGGACAGGCTGTAAAGAACATCGCAAAAGCAAAAGCGGACAACGCATCTGCAAAAACAGACAACGATGTGACACCGGTTACTGTAGAAGACGGACTCACTGCATTAAAGAGTGCCGAGCCAGCTTCCGGTACACAGGTTAAAGCCGGAGACGAGATCACATACAATATTGAAGTAACAAATACTTCTAATGAGGAAAAGAAAAACGTCCTCGTTCTGGATGCTGTACCAGACAAAACAACTTATGTTGAAGGTTCTGGCGGTAAATTAGTCGAGATCAGCGGAAAATCTTATGTATCTTTCACTGTTCCAAGCGTAGCAGCTGGAGCGTCAGAGAGCGTTTCCTTTAAAGTAAAGGTAGCTGATACTGTAACAGATGATGATGTGATCACAAATGTTGCACTTGTAAAGAAAGCAGATAAGGAGAATCCAAAAGATCCTTCTTCATGGACACCTGATAGCTTCGTACCAACAAACGAAGTAAAACACCCAACATCTGATTGGGTAGAGACAGAAAAAGAAGTTACAGTAGATGGTCCGGAAATGGCTATCGAAAAAACATCTGATAAAAACGTTTATGGTGTTGGCGAAACAGGTCACTATACTGTAAAACTCAGCCAGACAAAAGAAAATGCTGAAGCAAAGAACGTCATCATTGAAGATGCCTTACAGACAGAAGGTGCTGAAATCCTTTCTGATACGATCAAAGTATTGGATACAAAGGGTACAGACATCACAAAATCTGTCCAGATCGCAACTACAAAAACATCATACACTATTAAAACTGGTATGAATCTTGCAAAAGATGAATCCTTTACTGTTAATTACGACGTTAAGTTCACTTCCAAGTCCCTTGTAGGCAAGAAAGTGAAAAATATCGCAATTGGTAAAGCAGATACTGGTGAAGTAACAACTGACCATGAAGTTGACGTTGATAAGGGTACGGACCCTCGTTTAGTAGTGAAAAAGACATCTGATAAAGATTCTTACAAAGTAGGCGGGCAGGGACAGTACACTATCACTGTAACAAACGACCGTAAAGGTACTGTTGCAAAGAATGTAGTCATCAAAGATGCCTTACAGACAACGGGAACTGTCATTGATGAAAAGAGCATTAAGGTTACTGGTCCAGATGGAAAAGAAATCAAAAAAGCTACGATCAAGATGACAAAGAACGGATTTACCGTTAAGACAAAATCCAACTTAGAGGGTGAAAAATCCATGAAAGTAACTTATAAAGTAACTTTCAAAGATGCATCCCTTGCTGGAAAGAATGTAAAGAACGTGGCAACGGCAACTTCCGATAATACAAAGCCAGGAAAATCCACGAAGACTGTCAAAGTTACAAAAGCTACTCCGAAGAAATCCACACCAAAGAAATCTTCCGGAAAGAGCAGTGGAAACAGTGGCAGCGGAACTTCCTCCAATGGTGGAAGCAATGGCACATCAAAGACTGTTAAGACAAGCGATATCATTTTTATGGCATTGATTGGAGCAGCGGTTGTATTTTGTGTCAGCGGCGTTGTATATGTCATTAAGAAGAGAAAAAGAATCTAACATTTAGATTTATTTTTTACACCTGCGGGAAACCGCAGGTGTTTTTTTTCATCAAGGATATCCAGTACTATACACTTGCTTCTAAAGCGGCAAAAGAAGCCGCTTCTAAAAGTAAAGTGGATATATCTAATGTGTTTGCCCACATTGAAAGATTGGCATCCGATGCAGAAAGAGAACGACAGAATATGCAGAATCTTGGCGCAAAGAAAAAGAACGGAACGAAAAGCTAGAGAAAGAAATCATTCAGCTTAAAAAAAAGAATAAAAAACTAATGAAGCAATTGGAAGAATACAAAGAATTGCAGGTAAAGCAACAACAGCCAGAATATCCAGAACGATAGCTTTCTTATAAAAATTAAAAAATACATATTAAATAAGGAACAAAAAATATTTTTGTTCCCTCATTTTTTTAATCCTTTCTTAAAGCCCCGGTCTTGTACCGGGGTTTTTATTGTTGGTTTTGGAAGACAGAATCAAGGCTGAGAGTGCAAAAGAAATTGCCGCTACACAAAATCTGGAACAGGCAGCTAGGAATATTGGAATTTCCCAGACACGCTTGAAAAGAATCCTTGACAGAAAAGAAGAAGGAAAACTTGATATTGATACATTAAGGGCAGTCTGCCAGACGTTAAACATTCCAGTCGAATATATCAGCCAATAAGGAGGAAAAACAAAATGAGAACAACACAAATACAAAACATTGATATTCTGTTTGGGACAATAATCTTATTTGGTTTTATCATCTTATTTGCCATGGCATTCGGATTTGTTTGGTTACAAGACCGTATATATGATAAATGTCGAGAAATGAGGAACGAGATAAGAGAAACTAATAATAAGATATTTAAAGAGAACCTAGAAACAAGGAACAAAATATTTGCCGAGAGTCAGGAGATAAAGAAAGAAATAAGAGAAACTGATAATAAAATATATACTGAGAGTCGGGAGATAAAGGATGAGATAATAAAAACAAAATGGAATTAATTCATAATCGTTCTTTTGGAATCGAATTCTTTTTTATCGCGTTACAAGAAAGTCTGTTTTCAGGCTTTCTTTTTTCTTACAAAAATTCTTTTTCACAAGACGACTTGCTATGATTTGAGTGTATCTGGAACACACATATACCTGTGATAAATTTTCACACAACTTAGGTTTGTTATGTGAAGAAATATCACTTATATATCTATGAAGAAAGTCCACAGATATATGTGTGTTTTTCAGACACACAACTTCTACATATTAATAAAGGAAATTATTGCAAGAAAAGAAAGGAGCAATTATGGTACCTACAAATCTTTATAGAACTCGTCACGAATTTTTTAATATCCCAATGCAGCTTCCGAAAGCCCCTAAATTTATCGTTGGTCTGGACGCAGGCTATTCCGGGATGAAGGTGTGGTATGAAAGAGGGTATTTCTGTTTTCCATCATTTGTAAAAGAACTGACAGATGAAAGCCTGAACCTGTTTGATGAAAAGGATATCCTGTACCGGGACAATGATACTGGAAAAACATATATGCTGGGTTACACTGCACAGGAAATGGTTGAAAGTGGAGATACGAACGAAACAGACTCTGAGACTTATGATCGAAAAAGATATTGGAATCCAAAGTTTCAGATCTTATGCAAGGCAGCGATTGGGCTCGCTATTATGTCAAGAGAGAAAGAAGATAAACGTCCTATTTTCTTGGAAACAGGACTTCCGGCTTCTTACCTTAAAGCAGACTCCTCTGCAATGAAAGAATCATTGACAAAACCATTTAACTTTTCTTTAAAAAAAGGAAATAAACCATGGGTAAATATTAATCTACAGATTACTTCTGAAAATATCCATCTCATGGCGCAGCCAGCAGGGGCTTTATATTCAGCTTTGATTGGAAAAGATGCAAAATACAGTGCAGATACTAAAAAACTTCTCTTCGGAAAAACGTTAGTTGCTGATTTTGGGGGCGGTACAGCTGATTTTTATGGTATTAAAAACCGAAGGATCGTTTGTTGTGAGTCACTTTTAAATATTGGAAGTGGTGAGATTTTAAAACGTGTTTCCAAACTTATCATGGACGAATATGGCGAGGATATCCGTAGTCAGGCATTACAGCATAATCTTGAGACAGGGTATATCATTTGCCTGAATGAAGAAACAATGGAACAGGAGAGTAAACCGATTGGGGAATTGGTGAAACAGGCAAGCCATGAAGTATTCCTTGAGGCTATGATGCGTTCACGTTCAATCACGAATACGTTCCGTGATTATGAAACACTGATCGTTGCCGGAGGAACTGGAGAAGCATGGTTTGAGGATATCCAGCAGTATTTAGCTGGCATGAAAACATTACAGATCTTACCAAGCAATATAAATGCTACAGATGTCCCATTTCTTTACTCTGTTGCAAGAGGATATTATCAGTTTAGATATATGTCTATGGCTAAATAAGGGGAGGTGTATATATGTCAAGGTCGTTTGCAATCCGATTTTATACAAAGCATGATATCGATCTTTTGACTTTATATTACCGCAATGTAGATGTGGCGAACGTAATGCATCAAGTTTTGGTTGCTTTTATAAAGGGAGAGGAATTTCTCCTTTCCCTGCCAAATCCATCCGAAGATGATTTTCAACCCCAAAGTACGCATGGCGCGAAGGTGGAGTATAGATTGTTTTTAGATGAAGAGGATGCTACTGACAGGCAAATTATTGAGATGATCGATAAAATCAATCCTGGAGCATGGAATAATTTTTTCAAAAGTCTGTTACGTCTTTATTTATGGAGACCTATTGCTGAAAATTTTCTTAATAACAAAGAAGATTATCTGTATTTTACAGAAAAGTTATATCCTTTTACAAAGGATAAATGCAAAATGATGCTGATAACACGAAAAAAGCCTGCAAAAAGGAGGAAAAAGATGGTCAAAAAGCGTACAACCTCCATTCCCTCTCCTGAAACATCTTATATCCCTCCGAAAATAGAAAAAACAGAAGCGGAACCGATTGATCTTATGCCAGAGGCAGTCATAAAACAGAGTTTGCCAGAATCTGCGCCTATATCTCCTCCTATACCTGAGTCAGAATATTCCATGTATCCTAAAAAAGAACAACAGGAAGAACCAGAAAAAGAAAATACGTTTTATTTTGAGAAAGCTCCAGACGCAGTGGTAGTAGCGGACGAGCATTTAGCTGCTTCAGATGAAGATATGGACGCTTTCACGAATGCGTTTGCACAACTTATAGATTCTTAAAAGAAAGATAAAGAGGTGACATATAATGCGGGAATATAATTTATCAAAAGAAGAAAGAGCTGAGATTTCAACGAAAATGACAGAATTATTAGAACTTTGTCAGATTCATCATTGTCCTATGTTTGCAACGGTGGCTTTATCAAACAGCCTTACAAAGACAGAATATGAAAACGTAACTTTTGGTGCTAATGCAAATCAGGTTTCTTTAGCTGATGACCAGATACGGCATCATATCCTTATCGCTGGTTCTAATTTTGTAGCGGTTCCGAAAAGAGACAGCGTAGAAGTTGATATGTCAAAGTTCATGTCACATAAGGGGGAAAAGAATGAGTAATAAAAACGCTGTTATTGTTTCTATTAAGGATTATGAACTTTTATGTAGCAACAATGCAAAGTTTTTAAAGGATTATAATATTTTTCTAGTAAGGGGTTCTGGGCAAAATGCGGATCTAAAAGGAACTTACAGAGAACTTATCGTAGATAATCCGGATGATGGACAGATGATATTGACAGCTTTCAAAGAAATTTTAAAGGAAGATGAAATGAAAGACAATTTACTCGTCTTTTTTGGAAAAAATCTTCCTCGAATGGATAAAGAAGCTTTGTCTGAATATAAGACAGTCTTTTGTCCAAAAGGAAATCTAAAAAAAGGTGTTGACCAGTTTATCAATAAGCAGTCATATCAAAATTCTCGAAATAAATCTTCTGCCGATAAAGCACCTAAAAAACAAGACGTGAAAGAAAATGAAAAGAAAAGCGAAAATAAGACTGAAAGTAAAGCTGTGACTGCACCGAACACACCAAACGAGTTTTATAATCCTTTTACTGGAATCGGGACAGAAGATAAACAAGCAGAGAATGTGGGGAAATCTATCCCTAAAGGCAAAAAGGTAGGTGAAGTTCCCAAAACTATCCCTGACGATGTAGCTGAAGAAAATAAAAAAATCACAGGTATGATCACTGCGGAAAAGGCTCGATTGGTAAATCTTCTCCGTAAGAGATTGTCTTTTCATATCAAATTATGTATTAAGACGGAGCTTTCGCCCCGAGAAGTGTTTCTTCTTGTTGAGCTTGTCTCTAAAATACCACCAAAAGAAAACTGGAATAAAGAAAAATTCGGGGAATGGAGCTGGGAGGCGGAAAGGAAAAAGCTATTAGAATCATGGAAGTCAGTGCAAGGAAATGAATCCTTAACGAAATTGACATTTGATGATTACGTAAAGATCAAAAAAGAGATTATTTATTATTATAATCTTGTTGCTTTTTTATATGGTGAAGACGTATATCAAGGTTTTTAAGAGGAATGGGAAATATCCCATTCCTCTTTTCCTTTTTTCTGAAAAAACATATTAGAAGAGATTTTTCAGAAAGGAGGATATTATGGAAAGAGAAAAAGAAATCTTTCTGGAAGAAGAGAGAGAACAAAAATTAAAGGACCGGCAGGTATTTGTCAATCTGACCCGTGACCGTCCAAAAGAGATTGTAGAGACAGAGATCATAGATAAAACAATTCCTTCTCCAGATACAAAAAGAAAAGATGAAGAAAGATACAAGGGACATCTTAGAGATTCTTTGCTTGACGAAGCTCAATCTGAGTGGGAAGAAAAGATGCAGAAACGAAAAGACTATGCAGCTGATAATTTTGATTTCGCACAAAAAGAATCGGATTCCATTGGATCATCTCCAGACCTTATTGCTGCACCGGATAAACAAGAATCGAAGCAAATTGTATCTAAACCAGAAGTTATCGTAAAAAGTGACGATAGAACTTTTACACAAAATGCTCTAAAAAAAGAATCCGATTCTTCTTATATAAAATCATCTCAATCTTCTTTTAATGAAAGTCACTTGAGAGATAGTAAAGAAATGGACGCACAAAAAGAATGGGAACAGAAAATGCGGGAGCGTCCTGCCCATGGAGAAAAAGTGCAAGAACAGGGAACCTCATTTGACATTGATGAACTTGGAGAAAAACGGGATGCGTTACAGGAAAAAGCAATAAATGATGCTATGCAATACACTATGGCTAATTTTGCGAGATATCAAACAAATAGTATCACGAAAATCCTATCTTCTCAGAAAAGAGTGATACAAAATGGTAAAGATTTTCTTTGGCGTACAAGCGGCGGGCAAACAAGCACTGGTCGGGGAATTAAAGAGACAGAAGAAAACGTCATGCCTTTTATTCAAATGGCTGTTGATACCACAAAAAGGACTTTAGCAACATCTATTGCTGGAAATATGCATATGGACAAAGATTTCCAAAAAGCATGTGAGATATTAAAAGCACAGCTAGGAGAAGAAAAAACACTTTTTTCTGTCGATACTTCCAGAGCTATGACCACAGATGATTTCAAAAAATTGCAAAAAGGGCTGCAAAAATATCTAAAAGATAAGAATATCGGCATATTTTCCAGTAAACCAAAAGTCTTAGAATTTGAGATCAATCGAGCTATTAAATCTGGAAGGCTTACTATAGAAGAAGGTCAGGCTGCTAAAGTTCTCAACCGAAGGCTTGGAGAGATTCGGGGACTGTCTGGTAAATCAAATTTGTTTCATTTACTTCGCTTTGGACGAAGAAAGCTTCACAAATATGGCAGACAAGAATCTACGCTTAATGCGATGTTTATGACCGGAGCGTTGCTGCGGCATACAAAGAATGTTATCCAAAATATCTTGACGATTGCACAAAATGTAAAGTTTCTTGTTAAAAATGCGGCGAAGTTGGTTAGTCTGGCTGCCGCAAAAGCGTCTATAAAATTATCGAAGACAAAACTGGCAAAAAAAGTAAAAGAAAAACTTCCAGACAGTGTGAAAAAGAAACATGCGGAAAGACGGAAGAAGAAAAGAGAACGCAGAGAGAAAAAAGCCAGACGTAAAAAGAGAAGAAGAGAATATAAAGACTTTATTGATAAAGTGATTGATAAAGTCCCTCATCCGGCAAGGTTTGTAAAAAATAAGATACAACACGCAAAGGCATCTGTAATCAGTTTTTTGACGAGAGGTAAATACAACCCTCTCCGGCTTTTAGGCAAAGCATTTAATGCCGCAAATAGAATAAAAAATATGATAATAATGGCAGTATCACTTGTTGTACTTGTGTATTTTATTATACTTATCATACTTCTTTTCCTCACAAGTGTTGGGGCAAAATATTCTGTGGAAAGCAATAGTGATAAAGTAAATGAATTTTGTTTAAAAAAGATAGAGACACTTTATAAAGAACAGCAAAAATCTTTAGCATCATACAACGAAAATGGTGCATACCGTCATGTTAAAATAAAGAAAGTTGATAAAAAAAGTAATTCTATGTACAACGATGACCTTGGATTTACCGAAACAACAAATACAGCAGAAATGATGGCCATGGCTCAGGTATATTTCGATTTTGACCTCGATGATGCAAGTGAAGAGGATATCGGTGCATATCTTTCCGGGTTATATAGTGGCTCTCACACAATGGATATAAAGGAAAAGGATCACTATACAAGAGATAAAGATGGTAAAAAGGTACTGGATTATACAGATGCAGAGATTACCGTAACAACGTATTATTTTGATGATCTTTTTGATTGTGTTTTAGGTAGCAGCGGAATGTATGGCAGTGAGTCACCAATGGCTGGGCAAGCTGTAGATATCCCTCAAAATTACAAACAAATGTGGACTGTCACTGAGTATGATAAATTCAACTGGGTTTCAGACTGTGGAAAATTATTTAAAATGTGGAAAAGTACTGGTTCTGCATGGGATGATGGTTTTGCTTGCATTAATATCGGTGGAAAGACATACCGATTTATTGCTGTACTTGAAAAATTCGGAAAAGTTGGAGATTACATGACTGTCCAGCTTGATAATGGACAAAATATAAACTGTATCGTTGCTGATACAAAACGAGCCAGCGAATGTCCAAATGGATGGGGACATATGGATGGAGGTTCACTAAGTGTCGTTGAATGGGAAGTAAGCCGATCTTATTTTCACAGATATGGAAATCCAGGTAGCGGCTATGGAAAAGAGTTAAAAGGAAGAAAAGTTGCCCGTCTGATTAACGGTGGTTCTTATTTTAAAAATCAAGCTGGACCGTCCTTTGTTTCTAGCGGAACAACTACAACAGGAAACACCGTTAGTGCAACGCAGTTTTTAAGCCTGCTTGATACATATTCTAACTATATTAAACAGAATCATAAGTTCTTCCGTCGTTCAAACTCAAAAAATGCAGGTACATTTTCAGCCGCGAAAAGTAAAGTAAAAGACAGAGATAAAGTCAATGTAAACTGTGTATTACCAACAATGTGGGCTTTAAAAGATATGGGATTATTAGCGCAAGGTTCAAACTTTTACAGTACAACTGATGGTAAATGGCATGGAATAAACGAAAAAATTAAGCAAAAAGCTACGGTTATTTCTAGCGGAGACCCGATTGGCATGAATGTAACAAAAGCAGCGAAGAAAGGTTTATTACAAGCTGGAGATATTATTGCAAATAGTTCTTTCAACCATACTTATGTTTATGCCGGATACGAAAATGGAAAAATCCTCGTATATGAAGCTGGTGGAAATGCAAGTAGTGCAGGTTACGGAAAAGTTGGCTGCGGCCCATTTTCTGCTGGACAGTATAATAACCTAAAGATTAAAAGTATCATTCGTTGGCGTTAGAAAAGAAGTCCTTTTAGGACTTCTTTTTTCTTATGAGAATTCCTGTTTGTTTTTCATTGGTATTCTTTAGTAAAACTGTCTGGAAACTAAAACAAAAAGCAAGGAGGATAAAAATGGGAAACAATAAAGAAAAAGCGATTACGAAAATGTCTATGAAGTTACGAGAAGAAAATGCACCAGCTATTGTAGAAATCAAGGTTGTAGATGATGAGTTTTCCTCTTATATGGAAAGAAAAATACAGGATGACACTTATCGTTTTTCTGTATTAGCTGATTTACTGAAACGGAAAAAGCAGGGAGAGGTCTTTTCTATTGAAGATGAAGCATGTCAGTATTTTAAATCTTCCGGAAGATATATACATATGTACCTTAACATCTTAGAAAAAGGGATACCCCAACTGCGTGTAATGGTTGAGAAGGGAAAAGTTTCTGTGGCTTTTGCTTCCCGTATTACTGGTTTGTCTGCAAAGAAGCAAAAATCAGTTGTGGCACAGATCAAGAAATGCAACAAAACAGTTGACGCAAACCGTTATATCGCGACTTATATGAAAACAGAAAGAGTCAAAAAGATGACAGGAAGAGGGGATGAACTTTTACTGGAAAGCAATCGTGTTCGCTGTTCTACTTTTTGTGATATTGCAGAAGATGTATTGGAAAATGACATATTAAATACATCTGATAAAGAAAAAATCATTGGTATTTGTGAAAAAATAATAAAGAAATACCAAAACTAGGAGGAATGAGATGCTTAAGTTTAATAACCTTATATGGACTATCTTCTTTAAAACAGTTAAACCACTTACAGATAATGCAGGTATTGTCATCATATTATTTTCCATCTTTTTTGGAATCGGATTCTCTTTTATTACTTATTTATATCGAAAAGAGAATGTTCGGTACTTGGGATTGCTTGATGGCTTATATCTTACCTCTGTATTTTATATGCTAAGACAGCTTCCATTGATACATCCTCGTATCCATCAGGCTTTATCAACGGTGTCATCTATCATTAAGGCATCATCAGCTTATAGTGCTAATTTCCAGAAAGCTGCTGGTATCACCGTAAAAAAAACGTCGGATATCGTTTACTATCTATATAATTTATCTCCAGAAAAACTACAGGATTGGTTCAAAGTGCAGCCAGAATTACTTTATAGGAAATTATATACAGCTTTTGAGCATTCAAGGTATCTCTTTGGATACGTTGATAAAAAAGTGGTATGGACTACAGATTTCATCTATTTTATTCCTTTTGTGTTATTGCTTCTCGTTATGGTAAAGCAATCTTATCAAGAAATAGATAGGATACATACAAAGGATGCCATGTGGCTGGTATTCCATATGGTTCTTTATTTTGCAATATGGTTATGGGTTTTCCTTTCAGGTCCAAGAGGATGTGTACTCGCCTTTAATGTTTTATATGCAACTCATATTTTAATGAATTATATGCTATCAAAAAACAATTATTTTAAAAAGCAAAATTAAAAACAGCTCCCGTAAGGGGGCTATTTTTTACAAAAATAAAGGATAAAAATGTAAATAAAGCAAAAATATATCAACTAACTTCGCCAGAATGAAAAATACATATTAATTGGGCAAAAAAAGGAGGTGAAAACTAATGAGAAGTTTATCAACAAAAAGAAACCTGTTAACAAAAGGAAATGCAAAAAAAGTTTTCTTTAGAGCATTGCCGTTTTTCATGTTTGCATTTTTTGTATTTATGAACTCAGTATGTCCAGCTTTTGCGGATACAGCATATAAAAGTGATGTTTCTAAATTAGCGAAAAGTGTTGTTGATATTGTTGGGTATATTTTCCGTGTTGTTGGGATTATTATGGCTGTGTATGCTATCGGAACATTGATTCAGGCTTTTCAGTCTAATAATCCAGATGCCCAGTCAAGAGGTGCGACAACTGCTGTAGTTGCGGTTATTTTAATTTTTATTCCAACAATTATCAAGTCATTAGACCTTACAAGTTATTTAACTAAATAAATATCGTGTAATGATTGTCCATGGGATTTTCCCATGGACTTAAACAAATGGAGGAAAATAAATGCAGGAATTTGTATATAACCAGTTTGCTACAATATTTGGTAGTGGGCTGATAGAAAAAACATCTGATTTTATCAACATGGTTGTAGGAGCATTAAATACTTTATTTCCTCTTAATGGTACTGGTATTATGAATACCGCTTGCACTCTATTTAGTGGTTTAGCGGGTTCTCTTCTGATTATCTATTATTTTATGGATATGTATTCGCTTGCAGCAAAAGACCTCGTATCTCTTGAAAAGCTGGCAGTCTCCTTTATTAAACTGATTCTCTGTTTTATGCTTGTGCTATACGCAAAGGAAATTACGGTCAATGTCTTTAACCTATGCGGTAATATGTACCATATGGTTGCGGAAGAAACAATCAATAAAGAAATAACAACGTCTGATACATCGTCAGATAAAAATAATAACAAAAAAGATAATAAGACCGATAATGGGTCTTTATCGAAACAGATTACGTTTTGGGGTATGAGCAGCTTACCGGGATATGATGATGCGGTTGATGTTAGCATTACAACGAAAAAAGAAACTATCACAGATAAACTACAAAATACGTTTACTGGTGGAGATAAAAAGACAACTGTTACGACAGAAGCCAAATCTATGAGAGAGGTTTTCCAGGGAAAATCAAATTCATTGTATGGTTCTGGTATAAAAGGAGCACTTAATGCAGTTGGTTCTGTAATGCTTTTAATGATCCCATGGATGATATCTTATATAGCCGTAGGTTTATCTTATTTGATAAGTATATCGAATGCTATCATGCTTGTTGCTTATGGATTTTGTATGCCGATCGCTCTAACACAATGTTTTGAAGATGGGCAAAGGAGTGCCGGTATCCGCTATCTGAAAAAATTTGCGGCGCAAGCATTAACTTTTATGGTCATTATCATTATTTTATATGCTGTTTCAAAACTGCAAGGAGCTCTATTGCCGCAATTATTACAGGGGTTATACAAAGGAAATACGTTGGATATCAATAATGACAATTTCAAAGAAATTATCGGTAACTGGAAAGTGCTTATCAGTATTGTCGTTGTGCAATTTGCAGCCGTGGGAGCAATGCTAAAAGGCTCACAGATTGCAAATGACATTATGGGTGTATAGGGGGAAAATAAAAGATGTTAAGAACAAAAGTGCCAAATGATATTCGTAAGTATAAAACAAAATTAGCAGGACCGTTTACGTTAAAACAGTTGATCACTGTTACAGGTCTTATCATCTTGGATTTAGCTGTTTATTCCTTTGTCCAGCCATTTAATTTATCTGCCGAAATGTTGTGTACTATCATTTTGGGGATAGACCTCTGTATTGGTGGAATCTTTCTTGCTGAGGTAAATGAGCGTCCAGCATATTCATTTTTTTTAGAATACTTGAAATATAATGTATTTGCTCCAAGGCAAAGGCGAGTCAGTTTGCCTGTCGAAAAAAAATATCCAGTAAAACCATTGTCAAAAAAGGAATTAAAGGAACACCCAGAATATCATGCTTATAAATGAGACATTATTAACCCCGTTTGGATGAAGACCAGGCGGGGTTTTACATATTATAAATGGAATTTTTTAGAGTTAATAATTTTATTTAGGAGGGATACCGTTGAAAAAGAAGAAACAAAAAACACAGACCGGATTTTTAAAATTCTTATCAAAGGATAAACGTCCAGTTCCAAAGACACAGGAAGGGAGCATCCCTTACCAGCATATATGGGAAAACGGAATCATGGAGCTTTTTCCAGGATATTTTTCAAAATCGTATCATATCGGAAGTGTAAACTTTTTAACAGCTACAGATAACGACCAATGGAATATCGGACAAGCATACGCTAACTTTCTTGGTTCATTTGAGAAAGAAGCAACGATTGAAATCACTCTTTTTAACCGATCAATTGACATTGAAAAGTTTAAAGCCAGTGTTTTACTTGAAATGCAGGATGATAATATGAACTTGTATAGAGAAGAGTACAACAATATGCTTCTTGATAAAATGTCTGCTGGCAGAAATAACTTAACAACAGACCGAATTTTAACAGTCAGTGTACCGGCAGAAAATATCAAAGAAGCCATAAAAAAATTTGCCCGGATTGATGTCTCTGTCACTGATGAAATGAGCCGTATCACTAAAACAGAATGTTCCGTGTTGAGTGCCATTGAAAGGCTTGAATTATTAAATGATGTGTACAATATGGATGACAATACTCCGCTCTATCAAAAACGTATGATTGACGGACATATGGTGGAATCTTTCTCATTAAAAGAATGTGAAGCGCAGGGACGGACCACTCAGAGTTATATCGTACCAGGACAGCTTTCTTTTGGACAGTATGAAAAAAATATCGGTAATGTTATAAAAGTAGGAAATATGCTGGCCAGACCGTATTATGTGTCCGGATATCCATCTTGGTTGCGGGCAAGTACGCTTACTGATTTTTCTACGTTGTCTGGTAATATCTTGATATCTGCTTATTTCACATCAGAGTCACAGGGCGGAGCTGCCGATATGTTAAAGAGACAGACCAGAAATATCCGTTCAGGTATCATCGACAGGCAGCAAAAATCATCAACTACTACAGATGTTTCCATTATTGCTCCCGATCTATCGGAGGCTAAACAGGAAGCGGATGAATTGCAGGAGTCTATCGCACAGGATGATAACCGGCTTTTTTATGGAAATATACTATTTGTTATTTTTGCAAAAACAGCAGCAGAATTAAAACGCTTGGAAGACGAATTATACATGAAAGGGAAAACAAATCTTTTGACAATCCGCCCATTATTAAATGAAATGGAGCAGGCATTTGATTCCGCACTCCCGATCGGTAATAATTATATGTCCTATACCCGCTTGATGACTACAGAGACAGTTGCTTCCTTAACTCCTTTCTCTGTCAAAGAGATTTATCAAAAGAGCGGATTATATTATGGACTAAACGCATCAAATAAAACAATGACATTCTACGATCGATCACAAGACACAAATCCCTGTGGTGTAATCTTAGGTATGCCGGGAGCCGGTAAGTCTTTTTCAGCAAAGCGGGAAATGGAAAGCATCTGGCTTGGAACGCAGGATGATATTTATGTTCTTGACCCAGAACGTGAGTATGCTCCAATGGCAAAGGCATTTGGAGGAACGATCATCAGGATCAGTAATGGTTCTAAAGCACATATTAACCCTTTTGACATTAACTTACAGAACGCAGGAGAAGATGGTGACCCTATTAAGGTAAAATCAGATTTTATCCAATCGCTGTGTGAGACCGCTATCGGAGGCAGGTTTGGATTATCTCAGATCGAAAAAAGTTTGATCGGACGTTGTGCTACCCGGTTATATACTGATCATGTAAGGGAATTACAAGCTACTGGAAAAGACATGAATCCGAAAACAGCCCCTACAATGGTTGATTTTTATAATCTGCTCATGACACAGCCAGAACCGGAGGCGGCTAATATTGCTTTAGCACTGGAAAGATTTGTGTCGGGTTCAGATGACCTCTTTTCACACCATTCCAACATTGATGTAAAAAACCGTTTTGTCGTTTACGACATTAAAGACATTGGTTCTGGACTAAAAGAACTGGGATTACAGATTGCGTTTGACGCTATCTGGAATAAGATGATCGAAAATAGAGCAAAAGGAAAAAGAACATGGATTTATATTGACGAATTTTACTTACTTATGTCTAAAGAGACTTCTGCTGAGTATATTTCCACTATTTGGAAACGTGCCCGAAAATGGAATGGTGTACCGACAGCGATCACACAGAACGTAGAAGATATGTTGAAATCAGAACAGGCACGAACGGTTATCAATAACAGTCAGTTTGTTACTTTATTACAGCAGTCACCTGTAAATAAAAAACAGTTATCTAATCTGCTCGGTCTGACAATCGAAGAACAAAAATATATTTCCACATCGAAACCTGGTATGGGATTGTTGAAAATCGGCGAAGATGTTATTCCAATCAACGATGATTTCCCGAAGGATACACATCTGTATAAGATTATGACAACGAAGCCGGACGAACTTATTGAAGCATAAGAAAGGAGGACATAAATGGAATTAATGTTAGAAGATATCCTGGACTTTTGTACAGGAAAGCAAGAAGATGGTACGCCTATGGCGGGTTCATCCATTAGTGTCTTTGGTCTTACAAGAGCTAAACAACCGATTACCAAACAAAATGTCACTTTTAATCAACCATTAGAAATTCATACAGTTGGTGGATGCATTACTGTATCTATTGATTTTAAAAAATGCCCTGAGTTTTACCGTGCAACAAAAATATGTATGGACTGGCTGGATAAATCGGAGGATACCCTTATTTATACGATAATCCCAATGCTGTTAGAAGGCAAGATAACTGTGATACTGCGAAATTTAGTATATTGTGATTTCTATGAGAAGAAAAATGGTATGCTTCGCTTAATCCTTGCTTTTGACAATAATGAGACCTTATTATTTGGCTCAGATAACATAGATTATGACAGTATCAAAGCGATGGTTGATAACGAATTCCAAAAGAAACAGCAGGAGCTGGATGAAGAACTGGAAAAATACATCAAAGAAAAAGAAGAGTTAGAAAAGAAGTCCTACGAAATGGATATATTGGGCGAAATGGATATTCTTGAAGATGAATACTCTTCTGAAGATGCTCTTTTACATCGCCCAGGGGTAAGATTCGAAGATGATGAGGAGGGTAATGATAATGATTAAAAAAAGAAGACATATATTTTTTTTAACAGTCATTTTAGCTCTCAGTATAGTGTCCGCTCCAGTTTTCGCAAAAGGACAGGATAAGAAAAAGGATACAAAAGATAGTACACAGACAACGACAGAACAGCAGAGATCATCTCAGTCTACCGAAAAATCAACGGAAGCTGAGAAAAATACAGCCTATTTTACATTTGCTATCTATAATGACGAAAATATTACACTGGCTGACACAGATATCTTTAAGATCACTTTAACTGATATAGCGGGGAAAGAACATACTATTGAACTAAATGCATATGAATCCAGTACATCTGCAGTTGAAAACTCTCTTGACGAAGGTGGATATACCGTAACATCCATCGAATATAAAGGTATTAATCAAGATATCATAAGCGGTGGATTTGGTTTATCAAAACAAATGAATCTTCAGATATCAGATACACCGGAGATACCTTTTTACATTGGAAGTGATTCCACGGCACTGTCCGGTTTGTTTATTGTGAGAGATGGGAAACAGGTAAAAACAGCTTCTGAGCAATCAACGCAACAAACATCTGTAACAACTCAGGATACCACAAATACCACCGAAACTGTTCAAGATACAAGTGAAGAAAATGCGACAGAAAGCACCCGGAAAGACCCGGACAAAGAAGATGTAGTGGAAGTGGTAAAAGAAAAGAAGAAAGGAAAAAAATCACAGTTTTTCCCCTTTTCTTTTAAAAAATTACTTATGGCTGTCATAATCTTGTTTATCTGTGGAGTCTGGACGCTTGTTTTTTATCAAAAAAATAAATAATGAAAAAGGAACAAAGGCAATATAAATGTCTTTGTTCTTTTTTTCATATTAAATAGAAAAGGAGGATAAGAAATGTTACGAAAAAGAATAGCAATCCCTGTTTTATCAAGTTGTTTATGTATTTCTATGCTGCCATTGCAGGCTTTTGCTGCACCTTCTCCAATATGGAATACAACATCCACGGAGTCTCCGGCAGATACAAATACTTTTCAATGGGATGATGATACAAAGGATGACGCATTAACTGTTTTTGATACAACGGATTGGTCCGAGTTTCAAGACAAATTGATTTACAAGGAGACGGAAAATTCTTCTGCAAAAGCAGACGTATCATCTGAAGTTCGTGATTTAGAAAGCTCTGTAAAATCCATTCTGCAGGATGATAATCTACAGCTAAAAGCATCGCTTGAGTATTACAAAACAGATTATACAGAGCTAGTTTTAGCCATGATACAAGTACTTGCTGAAAACTGTGGAGTGATTGGAGGAGATGGAGAAAATAATTCAGGAAAAAAATTTAAACAATGGCTTAAAAACATGGGACAGTTTATTGTACCAGGAAGTGCTGTTGGAAAAAAAGAATCCATTACAACTCTCATTAATGCTTACGCGCAAAGTGCAAGAGCATACAAGGTGAAAATGAGAAAGGATAATAGAGGTAAGAAAGATGCATCGATTTCAGAACCATATATCTTTGATAACGATGAAGCTTTACAAGCTGTTATAGAAGGCGTTGTAATGCACTACGGTATAACAAACTTTGCAGACATTGGATATTTCTACGCAACTGATTGTAATACAAATGCTGCAAAGCCTTATACCGTAAAAAAAGCACGATCCTATTACAAAAAGTATAAAGCAAACATAAAAGCTTATTATGCTACATGTGGTGATTCGGATTATGAAGCTGACCCAGAATTTGCTTCAAATGTATCGGCTATTTATTCTGTGAGTAGCGGATTAGGGGAAGATATGTCTTCTTATACTGCCGGAATGCCGGTATCTTCTAATGAGAAAGTAAGTGCGTTTTTAAAGAAACTAGCGGAACAAAATGGAAAGCCATATCGTTGGGGACATAAAGGTCCTGATGAATTTGATTGTTCTGGATTGATCAGTTATTGTCTACGGGAATCTGGGGCAATCCCTAACTTTTCTTACAAAACAAGCGATGGTATGCACAATGATTTCAAGAAAATCCCATATGACCAGGTGCAGCCAGGTGATATCTTATGGCATCCCGGACACGTCATGGTCTATATCAAAGACGGACTCACATTTGAGGCAAAAGGCAGGAAATATGGAGTTGGATTTTTTAAACGTAATACGGCTTCTCAGACTGTATTACGATGGTATTAAAAAAGGAGGAAATTATTATGCCTAAGTCGGATTTAACATATCGAACAAATACGGATGAAGCAGATACAAAAACAAATGATACATCAGATGTTATAGAAAATATTACCCAAAAAGTAAAATCAGCTCCAAGAGAAGAGGGACAGGATGTAAGAGATTATATACAAAAGCAAGGGACTCATACGGGACTTATTGGAGCGGTAGTAGGTACAATAATGGCAGCTGCTTCTTTTGTATCAGAGTTAGCAGGAACAATCGTCAGAAATCTCTTATGGAGTCAGCAGATGCAGGACGCTATCGCAAATCGCTTAAACAGAGAATCACCAAGAAAAACAAGTACTGTAGTTGATAAAGAGAAAACATCCAAAGAAGAAACAAAGATTGAAAAAGAAACTCCACAGGTCAATATCAAAAATCTTATGAAACAATATGATATCAATGGAAGAAAATTTGGAGATTCTGTCTTTTTACAAAATGGAGAAGATAACAGTACAATATCACCTGACGATTGTAAAGATGTCGGAGAACTTGAAAAGGCGATTGCGGCAGTATATGGACATAATATGCAAACCTCTATAAAAGCTAGTCTGATCAGTGCGGCTGTTACGTTACCGGGAGAACAAGAAGGTAAATCTCTTGTTCATGAGATACAGACAAAACGGGGTATTGTAGATATGGAAATTAGAAAAATTGACAAGAACAATATCTCAATATCCATAAACGGCAATGATGTGATCAAAAAAATACCGGAAGCTATTTTAAAAAGTCCCAACGCTTTTCAAGCTGTAGATGGTAAAAAATCCATTGTTGATTATATAGGTTCTAAAATTAATGAGGAATTGTCTCGTTCTCACCAAATCAGTAAAGACCTTACATTAACTATCTCAAAAAATAATACAATCTCTATAAAAGATCAACAGGGCGAAATCTATAAAGGCTCTGCGGATATGCAAGCTTTTGAACAGATTTTTGCAAAACATCCATTGGAGGGTATTTCGCCAAAAGTTGCTGCCGCTGCCCTTACTTGTACTTTAAGTCCAGAAAGTTTTGCAAAAGAATATGAGCAGAAAAGTATTTTTGATGATAAAACTTATCAAGAAACTTCCGTACATATAGGTGTTAGTCAAGATAAGGTCACACTTTATAAACCGTCACTTGTTGAAATGGATAGAGATGTGGGAGATTTAGTCAAGGAATCTTCCCAGAACCGTTCGATTAAAAAAATTATAAAAGACCTTTCTGTATCGAAAGATGACGCAAAAGTGATCAAAAGTTTACAGGAAAATGAGACTGTCGTTGTATCATCAAACGGTGTTCCATCTTTTGTAATGTCGGGCGGCGAGGGGGAACTTTACCTGTATCAGCCTGAAAAAATGCCAGAGATTATAAAAAAGTGTGAGATAGAGCCATATCTGGCAGAACATACAGATAGACTGCCTGTGCTTGTGGAAAAAGAGGATAAGAGGGTTCAAACAGCATACATGGAAGAGAATGGGAAAGTAGCTTATGCCCCTGCGTTTGTAGAGATGGGCTATCAGATGGACCCTTCGGTCATGATAGAGTCATTGACACCAGATAGTATCACACCTGATAATTTCCGTTCATTTGCACACGATTTATCTGAACTTTATCAGAGTGCTGATATGAATAATGCTGAAAAAACGGTAGACATCCCGTTTAATCAAGAAAAAGAAAGTTTTCACTATGTAAATGAATACGATGAAAAAAATGTGGAAAGGTCTGCGTCGTTTCTTTAAGAGAAGTGATGAAAAATTTACAAATGTAAATTTGGAAGACGCAAACATATTCAAGCGTATTCTTTTTATAGTGCTCAGCAATATAAAAACGATAGTCGTACTTATGTGTGTGTTTGTATTTATATCTCTTATCGTGACGTATACAGGCAGTTTTAACAAGAAAAGCGTAGTGTTGTCGCTTAACTATGAGGAAGCGTCAAAGGGGCAGAACCCTAACCTTACACGTTACAATGTCTATGAATTAAAGTCTGACAGAGTAATGGAAAGGGTAATCAGTAATGCCGGACTTCAGGACGTTTTGACACCGACTGAACTTTCGGAACATATTGATATTGCCGAAAACAGCAGCGGTAAGACGATAGATCCTAACGATTCAAGCACTTACTATATTTCAACAAGCTATACGGTTTCGTACAGAATGAACAGAGAGATTAAAAATATTTCTGTTGACGATATGATGACGCTTATTTGTAAATCGTATAACGATATGTTCCATGAGGAATATGTAGGTACGAAGTCTGTCCTAAAGTACGACCTTGGCGATATTGAGGGCAAGGAATATATCGAAATCGCAAAGCTGTTTACAAACAAATCGGATCAAATGCTTAGATATATTCAGCAAAGAATTGAAGAAAATGCTACATATCGTTCAGACATAACCGGTCAGAGCTTTCAGACTATAAAGAAAATGATTCAAAATGTTCAGAATTACAGTATTAAAAAATACAGTGCATTCGTACTTGAATCGGGACTTTCAAGAAACAAAGACCACTACATAAGAACATTGAATTATAAAAACGATATGCTGAATATAAACTACCAGAAATTTATGATTGATTACAATGTCAGAAAACAACAGGTACAGGACTATGATTCGGCAATGATTGGTACGGTTATGGTGCCGTCAATCAACGAAAAACAGGAATATTATATGTCGAGAACAAATACGGGTACCGACTACCTTACAAAAGAGGCTGATTACAGTCTTTCGCAAGGTAATGCGGTTGACCGTGACATTATCGACAACAACGATATAATCGCAAAAGTAAACGCGTCAACGGCTGATGAGGGAAGCTATAAAAAAGCCGATGAGCTTATCAAAACAGTTGATGAAGAATTAAAGCAAGTAGCAAATACTGCCGACACAACTGACAAGGAGTATATCAAGCATACAACAAAGGATTACTTGACGTTTACTGAATATACAGGCTCGGGTAACAAGATGTTTATTCTTGAAACGGTTATCGGAACTGCCGTAGTATTCTTTATTATACTTTGTGCTGTATATT
>OGRG01000674.1_pt1 | contig 28633 bp, 20 predicted proteins | sample 1553501 | NCBI WGS metagenome assembly OGRG01 (sample SAMEA2580018, study PRJEB22360) | human gut metagenome | biome: human gut; feature: human-associated habitat; material: faeces | place: Denmark | collected 2008/2010 | reverse complement strand
CCGCTTGGGACGCGGCTGCTCGCGGCGCCCCCCCCCCCCCCAGCCGATGGCTGGCTTCTGGAGGCAGTACATAACGGAGACAATTGCGGTCATCGTACACATAGTAGGTTGCCAAGCTATCTTCACCGTTGACAGATACAGTCAGAAGAGTTCGTTCATTGGAGTCGGTATAGGTTTTACTCCGATGCCCATCTTCGTCTGTTTCAACAATGACTTCCAGTTTCCCCGCTCCATAGAATCCTGAAGCGATCAATGAGCCGCTGGAAGAAACCTTATAGCACCTTACCTCATTTGTACTGTTCATCCCGTAAGTCACACGGACACTCTTATCACTGGTATGCCACGCCTTGCCTGGTCCCATCTTCCGGGAAACACGCATCAGTGGACTATCCTCATATTGAGTCAGATTATAAGCATATGCCTGTTCTCCCGTACCGTAGACACTCCAACGCTCCGGGGAAAACTTATCAAAGGCACCGTTGTTACCGGTCTTTGCATACGGAAGGTATTCCTTCTCTACTTGACCCATCATATTGTAGGTATAAGAAAGTACCAGATCCGCATTACCCCCAGGACTGCCGCCTACCTGTATCTCCTGTTCTTTACGGCCAAAACAGTCGGTATAGACAATATCACTGACAATTCGTGCCCCACCGCTACCCGTTTGGCTACTCGCATCCATATAAGTTCGCTCTGCCGTATAATTACGTGTTTTCGTATAACCTGTCGCTTGCTGCCCGTTCATGAAAAGGGAAAACGACAGCAGACAGAGTATTGACAAAGTTCGTTTCATCTCTATTGTTTTCATATTCTGTATCTTGTTTTATTAGTTATTAAGCTTGTTGTACTCATACGTTTTTAAAATATTACCATATTGGCCTTCCACTTTGATAACTCGTCCGGCAGCATCGTAAGTGTAATACTCTACATTTCCGCTCTGGTCAAATCGGGCATACACCGTACCGTCAGGATTATAAGAAGTGGCCTTAAAATTTGCTCCTTCAGGGACCAATGCCATATAAGAACCTTGAGTATTGGCAGTTACAGAGGTTATGTCTGTGTATTTACTTAGGTCAATATCATATATTTTCAATTTAGAAGAAGAAACGCTCTCAACGGTATATGGAACCTCACTTCCTGCATGGGTGATGCTTCCTGAAGCAGTTGCATTTCCGTCCAAAATATACAATCGCAAGTTTTTCATACCGGAAGCCGGAGTTAATTTGGGGAGATAAGCAAATTTGTATTTATCTACTTCACCATACAATCCGTACAAGTAATCGAATAATGATAGTCCATCAAATTGCATCATTGCCTCCATTGCACTTATAAATTGTCTCAAAATCTCAAACTTTGGATAGAGTCCTATCATCCGTTCATATTCTTGTTTAAACACATTAAATAAATCATAACATACAATATGTTCATAATAATATCTCGCCTGACTCAAATCCGGCTTACTTTTCACTATTTCTTCAGCAAATGAAGCTATAAAGGAATGGTCTTGCGAGTTCAGAAAGCGAAGAAAATGCTGATTATCCACTTCTTCTTTAAGTACTTCTATTCCTGACGCAAAAGTCCGTTGTTGTTTTCTCAAATAATTGATAGCAAATTTAAGATCAGCCTCATCTATCGCCTTTCCCACTCCCTTATATTTATCACTTGCCGTAGTTCCTATTACATCACACTCCAGTAACAGTTTCCCATAGCTGTCGTAAACACGGCTCTTCCGTTCTGTCCTCCCGTTGGTTTCCACCCACATCTTTGAGGCATATCGATAAGAAGCTTCTGTAGTATAGTTACTTTCCCCATGACTAAACAGTATTGTATCAACTACGCTCTGAGCATAAGCTTCCGGCATATCAGGAACATAAGTCAATACCTCAACTGGAGCTATGAAACCAATTTTTGATTCTCTGTCAACCTGATAGCGACACACAGTCTCATGTACTAATTTTTCATCAACAAGGATAAGTGACTTCACAACAGGCGAAAGAAAATTGGCTTCTTTCATCATAACAAAGACAGAATCTGCAGTGTCTGCCATATCCATCGCACGCTTCAGAACTTCAGTCCGTTCAATACCATCAGAGCCAATACGAATGACACAGGTGGGATACATCGACATCGGATTATCATAATAATATTTCGTCCGAGAATACGGAATATTTTCGTCACTTCTGTATTCTACTTCTTCTTTTAGAGCAGTTCTCCAGCCATATTGCAGATTGTAGAACTTGTCAGTATTAGTAGGAGATAATCGTGGTTTGATATTATACTCATAAATCTCTTTTCCTGTAAGATACGAAGTTCCCTGATTTCTATAAAAAGATTCCAAAGACTTCCCATCTAAATAAAAATCAGAGGGTTGCATTTGCGGAAGTTTATCTTCATAGTTGACATCAGTTTCATAAATGTATTGAATTTTCTTTAGCATCTCTCCATTAGTATCATACACTGCTTTCTCCCTCAACAAACCATTCTCCCAATATGGATAATCAGATTCGTTCACTGACGTAGGAGGAGATACTTGATAACTATAGACAGTAGAACCCCTACCGGATATAGTCTCCGTCACACATGAATAGTAAAGACCGTTATTACCCATATTTATCACCGGATAACCTTCCTGTATCACTCTGCTATACTCAATCCAGTCCGTGCATTCTGGATAAGAGATACTGACAACATTAGATAAAGGCTTATACACACTCACGCCTACTCTCGGATAACCGTAAGAAATGGTATCACTACGTCCATTTAATTCGTTACTGAATACCAATGACTTCAAACGAATTCCTCCGACTACACCCTTTCTCCCATAGTTTCTTTCATATTTGACTTCGATTTTCCCTCCATCCGATAAGGCTATATTTTTCAGCGAGTTAAGAGTAGCATATATCTCATAATCTGTACACTCTTCATCCTCATCCTCCGCATAAGGATATCCCCACAAATCTACTCCTGTCTCCTTCCAAACTGGAAAATCAGACTTTTCATAATAATTGAATTCAATACCGGATGTTTTCTTGCCGTTTTTATCACAGAAAGCCAATCCTCTCGCTAATGCTCCTCCCGTGGACGAAACAGACGAAATTAGTTCCATATTTCGGTTGTACAAACTGATAGCAGATAAGCTAGAGGAAGACGAAAAATAGGCAAATTTTACAATATATTCAGGAAATACGATTCTGTTGAGCAATGGAGAATGAACTTTATAGCTTTTTCCTCCCCATATCTCTTTTGTTTTAACGTATTTAACCTCAGATAAACAGGCGTATATATAGTCTGCTGCTTCCTCCAAATACGAACCAGCCATATCCGCATTAAATCCGCCTATACGTTTACAATATGCAGCGAAACCTCTCAGACTTTCTCCCAATTCTTTTGATACACCATTCATTTTCGAAATGTTGGACAATACACCGACAATTCGATTGTTAGTTTTTATATATTCACTTTGTAGAGGTTGAATATTTATCCGGCTATATCTTTCAAAATCTTTTATTTTAGAGTCCACATTTTTAAAATCCAGCAAAAGAGAACACATATTCAAATAGTTTTGGGCTACCTCAATAGCAGAATAAAACCGAGATTTATACTGGTCAAAATCAAACGGTTGTTCTTTCACAGATTGACCATAGTGGTAAATCATCTTATATGAATCATAGATTTTCATAGTATGGATACTATCTAATGATAGATTTCCAAAATCTAAATCCATTACATCACCTTTATAGCAGAAATCAATCGGTGCTCCATTGTATGGAAGAATACGGGTAAGATGCCATGCCGAGGTATAACCGGAATCTGAAATAGCATTGGAAGTGGAAACATCCACATACTCAACATCTGCACATATTTCTCTCTGCCGGTAGATATAACGGTCACCATTATTATCTGTAATAGTCCAGCCTGTTATCTCTGTGGAAGTCCCTTCACACTCAATGCGAACATCTGTCTGTCCCAACGGCAAAGCATATATCTGTCTTTTTTCATTCATACGGATGATAAAATCCACCTTCTTCCCATTGAACACGACAGTAAAAATATCGCTTTCCCCATCCCGTTTACGAAGCCCCACAGTCCTTGCATCCTGTTCCAATGGAGTAACAGCATTTTCTGTCCACAGGTAGCCGTAACCTGATTTCTCATCGGCAAATCCACCACGCATTGTTCGGGTAACTATACCACCAACGTTAAGTGTCCAATTTTTACCTATTAAACCTTCAGGATCACTCACCTTCACTCCCTTTGCAATATAATCCAATGAAATAGGTAATTCATAATCACCTGACTTTAATTGATACAGAGGTACGGTGTAGTGGAACAATCCTGTTGCATAGTCCACCGTTACGTTCTTTCTTTCGGTCAGGTTCTGGGCTTCCGGACCAGGATTGAAATCCTGTGCCTTTCCGGATATAGTCACCAATAAAAAAAATAATAATGTATATAGTTTTTCTTTCATAATCATTTGTATTTAATATCTCTAGTTTAGTTTTTCCGTTTGCCGGATCGCTAATCGATACCGGCAAACGGATAGTAGCTGCCTTACAAACTCATCGCATTAGCACCCAAAACGCCTGCTACAGCCGACGCCACCGCGATAACCACCTTTAGGATCATATCCCATACTGATTTCTTCATTGCCATCATTTACCTCCTTTCTCGTTCTTTAAATAGTTTAGTTTACTCTGTGTTCCTACCGTATTTTCCTCCGGAGAAAGCGTACGATTCCCCTGCGTGGCGGAACAATGCACCACGATCAAATTGATAGTTCTCATGTTAATTGATAATTCTCTGTTTAGTTGATTGTCTTATTAAAGTCCTAGTCTTTAACCAATTATCATTAGTTAGTCTTTTGCTGGTTATCCTTAGTTAGCTCTAGTTTGTTTCTTGTTTCTTTATTTTTCTGTTTTACAGTTACAGTTCAGTCGTTAGTCTTATATTTCTTCCCGCGAAGCAAGAAACAAATTATACTGTCGGGTCCGGTGCTTCTCCATCATCTCCGCCATCGCTGCCACCACCAGGCTTGTCATTCGGATCATCAACCGATCCGCCGTCACCAGGTGCGGAGACCAGCTTGTCATAGCGGGCACACTTGGCACCCGTCACCATAGAACGGGTAGCGGTGGTACGGTCCAGATTCTTCGTCGTGGTAGGCTGGAAGCGGACGGTAAGCGTAGCCTGTGCAGCACTCACCTCATCGGCGGTCTCAACACCCCGGCCACGGGCACTCATCACCATGCGGAACGTTCCCAAGCCATCCACACTGACGCTTTCGGACGACTGAAGATGCTGCGCCATCACCGTCACCAGATTGTCAAGCGTATTTTTCACATCACCCGGAGAAAGGGAAGAATATGCGGCAATCTCTTTGGAAAGCTGTGCGGAATTGATATTTCCTGTACGAACTACATGGGGATAAAACAGTTTCTTCCCACTTTTCTTATCTTCCAGATTAGACTGGAAAGGTTTATATAATACTGGCATAATTGTAATAGTTTTTAGTTATTAATCTTTTTGTTAGTTTCTGTCGTTAAGCTTATTGACACTGCAAATATAAGGGCTTATTCTCAGCTATACAAGCGATTTCGGAAATGTGCGTTAATAAGTTAGTTAAGACAAGAAATAAGCATATAACATATTGATATACATATATTTATCAAATTCATATTATTTATTCAGCACACTCAGCAAATAATGTCCCGGCAGTTTAATCTTCCCACCGCTTCCACGAATGACGCTAAAGCCTTTCCATATATCACCTCCGATTTCACCGTAATTACTTTTCAGCACTATAGCGTACTGTTCAGCAGGAGGAACACGAAAGAGACGGAGATTCTCCAGCAGACCGGAAAAATTGCGGGGACATCCGTCCGGGGGAACCTGCATCCGGTCGATATCTTCCTGCGTCAGATTCCGTTTCCTCGTGGCAGATCGCTGATCGCATTCTTCTCTCATCCCGCCTCCGGCTCCTTCAGCTACTTTCTCTCCTTCACTCCCTTCTTCTTCTTCATCCCCTCCTTTTGCGAAAGGAGGGTTAGGGAGGATGTTTTCTTTCTTTTCTTTTCTTTTTATGAGAGCTGTTTTTGTTGCAGTATCCCGGGATGCCGTTGCAATATTCGGGGATACTGCAACATTTTCCCCTGTTGCGGCAACAGTATCTGGCTGCTCATCCGTTGTTTTCTCTTCCGGCAGCAGACAATAATCCGGACAGATATGGTGACGACTGCGACGTTTGGTGATGAAGAGATACTGCCGCTGGACATCCTCAGAAGTCAGAATGCTGTAACGCTCATAAAGCGCAGAGTCAAAAAGCCCGTATTCAAGAAACAGACGGATGACACGGCGGACGGTATCGTTGTCCGTACTGAAAAGCTGATCGGAAAGTTCGTCACAGAAATCGGTGTCGGCACGGACATAGTAGCCCTCGCCCGAATAGAGATAAGACATAATATAGATTAAAACGGTGAAAGCGGAATCGCCCTCACGCTTCATGACACGACGAACGATACGGTCGTGCATGAAGTCGGTGCTCAGGGGAAAGTAGTCCAATCCCTGTTTGATTCTTCCCATAGTTGTATTGTTTTTATAAATAGTTTATCAGTCAGTTTTTTCATTTTGTTAATCATTCAGTTCCGCTTCCACTTCACAAAGTTTCTGCTTTTTCCGCTTGATACTTGCCCTTACAGTCTGCAGGGCGGACAGAATCAGTTTCTGACGAAGATCGGGGTCTTTCGTAGAGGTGATAACGGGATAAGGTTCACGGTCATCACGTGCCAGCGTGCGCTTCTCGGTCTTCCTGTATTTCCGGCTGGCGGATTTGCGGCATTCCTTGCAGTAGTTGTTTGGAAGGCCGGTTTTCTTATCTACGTAAAAGGCTTCTGAAGGAAGCGTGTGTTTGCAACAGCCGCAAACGTAAAGTGTTTGTTTTTGTAATGTTTCCATTCCGGTTATTCTTTTTGATATACTTGATATGTTTTCAGATAAAAGGTAAGGCAGCCTGCGCACAGGAGGTTCACATCCTACACAATGATCATTGGCAACTTGCCCGTCAGATGTTAACAGCCATCACGTCAGCTGTTAATACCCAATATGACAACTGTTAACTCCTGACAAATCAACTATTAACAGCTGACAGCTCTCTTTTCGGAGGGGGAGAATGCGGTTTTTGAAAGTATTTCGCATCTTTTTCTTGTTTTCTCATGGTTTATCTAATTTTTATTTCTAATTTTGAAATCAAATATTCATTTCGAATACCACAAAGGTATAGAAAGTCGCATATATAAAACAAATGATTTTAAATATTAACGCTGAATTATTTTACAAAAGACTGTATATGAGGCGATAAGACAAGAATAAATATTAACATATAAAAAAGTAAGCAAAAACATGAATGAGAAACAAGCGGATACACTGCTGAATGTACCGGAAATCGTAAAGCGGGCGAAAATAGCGTTGAATCTGAAACGGGATAGTGAACTTGCATCCTATTTAGGAGTAGCCAGAGCGACACTTTCCAACTGGTGCGCGCGAAACAGCATAGACTTTCCTTTACTGCTGAATAAGCTGCGTCATGTGGACTACAACTGGCTGCTGACCGGAAAGGGAAGTCCGCTGCACGACCCAAAGTCTTTTGACAACGGAAAGATACGGGGAGAAGTAGAGACTATTCACAATTCAAAAACCACAGAAGCCATAGACGACCGAAGTGTGACGCTCTATGACATCACAGCCGCCGCCAATTTAAGGACCCTGCTTTCCGACAAACGCCAATATGCGCTGGGCAAAATACTGATTCCGAGCATACCCGCGTGTGACGGAGCCATCTTTGTCAACGGAGACAGTATGTATCCCATTCTCAAATCGGGAGATATCGTAGGGTTCAAGGGGATCAACAACTTCAGCAACGTCATTTACGGAGAAATGTACATCGTGGCGTTCCACCTCGACGGAGACCAGTATCTGACGGTGAAATACGTCAACCGCTCGGAGAAGGAAGGGTACGTCAAACTCGTCAGCTACAATCCGCACCACGAGCCGATGGACTTGCCTGTAGACACCATTCAGGATATGGCAATAGTGAAGTTCTCCATCAGAAAGAATATGATGATGTAAAAACGGCACAGGCTAAACAAGCCTTTTCCACAGATTTCCTGTCACATTTCTTCCTGAAATCTGTGGAAAGCATTATCTTTGCACGTTGCAAACCGTATCTTTGCACATTGCAAGCAGTAAAATCATAAAATCACTCTATATCAATGGAAAAGAAATTCAAGAGAACCACCGTCACATCGGCACTGCCGTATGCGAACGGACCTGTACACATCGGTCACCTGGCCGGCGTATATGTACCGGCAGATATCTATGTGCGCTATCTGCGACTGAAGAAAGAAGATGTATTGTTTATCGGAGGTTCGGACGAACACGGAGTACCTATCACGATTCGTGCAAAGAAAGAAGGAGTCACTCCGCAGGATGTAGTAGACCGTTACCACTATCTGATCAAGAAATCGTTCGAAGAATTCGGCGTTTCGTTCGATGTATACAGCCGCACCACTTCGAAGACGCATCATGAGCTGGCTTCGGATTTCTTTAAGACGCTATACAACAAAGGAGAGTTTATCGAAAAAACATCCGAACAATATTACGACGAAGAAGCGAAAACATTCCTCGCCGACCGCTACATCACCGGTGAGTGTCCTCACTGCCATTCGGAAGGTGCCTATGGCGACCAATGCGAGAAATGCGGAACCTCCCTGTCGCCCACCGATCTGATCAACCCGAAGAGCGCCATCAGCGGCAGCAAACCTGTGATGAAGGAGACCAAGCACTGGTATCTTCCCCTCGACAAACACGAAGGATGGTTGCGCCAATGGATTCTGGAAGACCACAAGGAATGGCGCCCCAACGTATACGGACAGTGCAAGAGCTGGCTCGACATGGGATTGCAGCCGCGTGCCGTCAGCCGTGACCTCGACTGGGGTATCCCTGTGCCCGTAGAAGGTGCGGAAGGAAAGGTGCTGTACGTGTGGTTCGATGCTCCTATCGGATACATCTCCAATACCAAGGAATTGCTTCCCGACAGTTGGGAGACATGGTGGAAAGACCCCGAAACGCGTCTGCTCCACTTCATCGGAAAGGACAATATCGTATTCCACTGCATCGTATTCCCCGCCATGCTGAAAGCGGAAGGAAGCTATATCCTGCCGGACAACGTGCCGAGCAACGAATTCCTGAATCTGGAAGGAGACAAGATTTCGACTTCCCGCAACTGGGCGGTATGGCTGCACGAATATCTGGAAGACTTCCCCGGTAAGCAGGACGTACTCCGCTACGTACTAACCGCCAATGCTCCGGAAACGAAGGACAACGACTTTACCTGGAAAGACTTCCAGGCACGCAACAACAATGAGCTGGTAGCCGTATACGGTAACTTCGTGAACCGTGCAATGGTGCTGACTCAGAAATACTTCGACAGCAAAGTACCCGCCTGCGCAGAACTGACGGATTACGACAAAGAAACCCTGAAAGAATTTGCCGACGTAAAGGCAGAAGTAGAAAAACTGCTCGACGTATTCAAATTCCGTGACGCGCAGAAAGAGGCGATGAACCTGGCACGCATCGGCAACAAATACCTTGCCGACACCGAACCCTGGAAACTGGCAAAGACCGACATGGAACGTGTAGGCACCATCCTGAACATCTCTCTGCAACTGGTTGCCAACCTTGCCATCGCTTTCGAACCGTTCCTGCCTTTCAGCTCGGAGAAACTCCGCAAGATGCTGAACATGGAAAGCTTCGAATGGTCGGAACTGGGAAGGAACGACCTGCTCCCGGTAGGACATCAGCTGAACAAGCCGGAACTGCTGTTCGAAAAAATAGAAGACAGCGTAATCGAGGCACAGGTACAGAAGTTGCTTGACACGAAGAAGGCCAACGAAGAAGCCAACTATAAGGCAAACCCGATTCGTCCGAACATCGAATTTGATGATTTCACGAAACTCGATATCCGTGTTGGTACCATCCTTGAATGTCAGAAAGTGCCGAAAGCCGACAAGCTGCTGCAATTCAAGATTGACGACGGACTGGAAACACGTACCATCGTATCGGGCATCGCAAAGCACTACCAGCCGGAAGAACTGGTAGGCAAGCAGGTTTGCTTTATCGCCAATCTCGCACCGCGCAAGCTGAAAGGTATCGTCAGCGAAGGCATGATTCTGAGTGCCGAAAACAACGACGGTAGTCTGGCAGTTATCATGCCTCAGAAAGAGGTGAAGCCGGGCAGCGAAGTAAAATAAGTGATAAGCTAATGGATATTACACTCACATTAATACAGAGTAAGATATATGAAGTCCGAGGGCAGAAAGTAATGCTGGATTTTGATTTGGCCGAAATGTACCAAGTTGAGACACGTATCTTAAATCAATCGGTAAAGCGGAATCAGAGCCGCTTTCCCGAAGACTTTATGTTTCAACTAACAAATGAGGAATGGGAAGATATGTCATCACAATTTGTGATGACATCCCGTGCCAAACGTCCGAAATCTGCTCTTCCACTAGCATTTACCGAACACGGTGTTGTAATGCTCTCCAGTATACTCCGAAGTGATATTGCCATACAGACCAGTGTTCTGATTGTACGTGCATTTGTTGCCATACGGCAACTAATTGCCAAATTTCCTGTAGATAGAGTCGGCCAGTTAGAAAATCAGATGGAAGAACTGAAAAATTATATCGAAGAGGCCTTCACCGATTATAATGATATTAATGAGGATACCCGCACACAATTGGAGCTGATCAATCAAACACTGGCCGAACTGCAAGCGCAAAAAGCAACAGCGGATAAGCCACGTAATCCAATAGGATTCAGAAAGTGAAATATGGTATAATAATATGAGTGAAGAACAGTCACTGAAACAAAAAACAGCAAAAGGGCTATTTTGGGGAGGGCTCAGCAGCAGCGTACAGCAGCTACTAGGACTTCTTTTCGGAGTAGTGTTAGGAAGATTACTGGACCCTGCAGATTACGGTATGATCGGTATGCTGGCTATCTTTCCGGCCATTGCTTCCGCCCTGCAGGAAAGCGGATTTGTCGCAGCACTCGCCAATCGCGAGAAAGTCAGCGATAAAGACTATAACGCTGTATTCTGGTTCAGTATCTCTTTTAGTGCTGTTCTTTATATTTTGCTCTATTCTTCAGCTCCGCTGATTGCTAAATTTTATGATACTCCGGAGTTAACGTCGCTTGCCCGTTTCTCTTTCCTCAGTTTCTTTATAGCCAGTTTCGGGATAGCTCCACGAGCTCTTCTTTTCCGTAATCTCAAAGTGAAGGAGAATACCATCATTTCTCTTTCAAGCCTGTTTCTATCCGGTATTGTGGGGATTATTCTTGCCGCAAACGGATTTGCCTATTGGGGTCTGGCTATACAGACAATGACCTTTGTCGTCATAGGCACGGCACTCAACTGGTACTTTGCCCACTGGAAGCCCAGCTTCCGCATTGACTTCTCTCCCATCAGGGAGATGTTCGGATTCAGCAGTAAAATGCTGATTACGCAAGTCTTTATTATCATCAACCAAAACCTGTTCTCCGTCCTGCTGGGTAAATTCTACACTAAACAGGAAGTCGGAGACTTCAGCCAGGCCAACAACTGGAACAATAAGGGACACGCCCTCATCACCGGAATGATCAACGGAGTCACCCAGCCCGTACTGGCAAGTGTGGCTAATGACCCGCAGCGTCAGGCGGCCGTGTTTCATAAAATGCTGCGTTTCACGGCTTTTATTTCTTTCCCTGCCATGTTCGGGCTCAGCCTCATTTCCAGAGAGTTCATTCTGATTGCCATCACGGACAAGTGGCTCGCTTCCGCACGGATCATGCAATTACTTTGTATATGGGGAGCCTTTATCCCGATCAATAATCTGTTCTCCTTATTGCTGGTCAGCCGCGGGCGGTCTTCCATCTTTATGTTCAACAGTATCGCACTGAGCGTGTTGCAGCTGATCACTGCCTGTATCAGTTATCCATACGGCATCACCACCATGATTTATCTGTTTGTCGCTATCAATATCGGGTGGCTGTTTGTCTGGTACTGCTTTGCCCGGAGAGAGATTCCGCTGACGCTGTTCAGCATACTGAAAGATATCGCTCCTTATTTTCTGCTGGCAGCTTCGCTGACAATCGCAGCCCATTACATAACGTCGGGCATCACTAATCTGTATTTGTCACTTACCATCAAAGTGTTTTTCGTGGCTTCTCTATATGCACTTGTTTTGTGGAAAATGCAATCAGTCATTTTCAAGGAATGTATTCAGTTCATTAAAAAGAAAAAGATATCATGACGACACCTACCAATTACATAGCGACCTGGTTCTACAAGGAATCCAAAGAAGATGCCAGTTTCTATCCGCAGGCAGGCAAACGGGGAGATTCCGCCCTCGTCCATTCCATTTATATGCAGATACAAGTGCCGTTCTTTACCACTTTCAGGCATTATCATCCGGATGACAAGTTGCTTTTCTTCAGCAATCTGGATCAGTTTCCCGATTATCTGGAACGATTATTCAAGGAGTTACGGATTGAGACTGTTACCCTGCCTTATCTCTGCATCCCTCCCAAAGGATGGTACGGGGCATGGAGAAATCAATTCTACCTGTATGATATCCTGCGCTATATGGAGAAAAGGATGCAAGCGGACGATACGTTGCTCATCTGCGATGCGGACTGTCTCTGTATGCGTCCGTTGGAGCAACTGTTCAGCGACACACGGAAATACGGTTCCGCCCTGTACGATGCATCCGACCGACCGGACCTCAGCGTGAACGGAATCACACTAAAGGAGATGACAGATATCTATAATGACTGTTACGTAGAAAAAGAGAAGAGAGAAAAAGAGAAGGAGGCAACGAAGAAAACAGAAGCGGAAAAGGAAGAAGCAGAGCAGCAAGATACGAAAAATGGAGTCACAAGAACAGAGCTTGTCCATTATTACGGGGGAGAATTTATCTCGCTGCGTGGTGATGTAGTAGCACGAATCAACGAAGCGTATCCTGCTTTATGGAATTATAATCTGGAACGTTTTGCCGCCAATCAGCCCAAACTGAACGAAGAAGCCCACTTCCTGAGCGTAGTGGCTACGAGGCTCAACATCCACAACAATATCGCCAATCAATACGTCAAACGCCTCTGGACCTACCCCAAATACAATACGGTAGAAAAAGGAGACGAGCAACTAGCGGTATGGCATCTTCCTTACGAGAAAAAAAGAGGATTGTATCTGCTGTACAAACACTTTGTGAACCACCCCACTTTCGATGACGAAGAGGCCTTCCGCAAGAAAGCCTCCGCCTACACCGGTGTGCCGACCGTTACTTTCGGGAAACGTATCCGCGATTTCATCACCATTCTTCTTCTAAAAATAAAAGACAAATGCATATACTGATACTTCCAATGTACTATCCTGAGAAGGACTCCTCCCCGCACCGGGGATATATGTTCTTCGAGCAGGCTATGCAACTGGCTAAATCAGGCTGCCGGACAGGACTTGCCTTCACGGAGCAAAGGCCTCTGAAGAACTTCACATGGAAACGGTTCCGCAAAGAGAGTCATTTTCAGATATCGGCAGAAGATAACGGCAGTTTCGTCACCATGCGCATGCACGCATGGAACCCGAAACTAAGCACCCGCGCGGGAGGAATCATCTGGTCTCTGCTGACCGTCTTGTTAGTACGGAAGTATATCCGCACTTACGGTCGCCCCGACCTGATTCATGCGCACTTCGGCACATGGGCAGGGTATGCCGCACGACTGGTTTATAAATGGTATAAGATTCCCTATGTCATCACAGAGCACGCCTCTTCCATCAACGGCAATCAGACGACACCGTCGCAGGCAGTGATACTAAAGAAGGCATACAGCGAGGCACGCAAGATCATCTGTGTCGGCACGAAACTGAAACGGAGCCTGTGCGCATACGTCAGTGACCCGGATAAAGTGACCGTCATACCGAACTTTGTAGATACGAACACCTTTGCATTCAGCCCTCACCGGACGGAGAAAGAGAAACATTTCACTTTCATCAGCATCGGAAACCTGAATAAGCGCAAAGGATTCTGGGATTTGCTGACTGCTTTTCACTGGGCATTCAAGGATATGCCGCACGTCTCTTTACTCATTGCCGGAGACGGGGAAGAAATGCAGTCACTCAAAGAGCAGATTCAGTCTCTCCACCTGGAAGAGCAGGTAAAACTGACCGGCCGCCTGTCACGGGAAGAATTGTCCGGGTTGCTGGCTACTTGCGATGCTTTTGTACTGGCCTCCTTTGCGGAGACATTCGGCATCGTATTCATCGAAGCAATGGCAACAGGCTTGCCCGCCATCGGCACCGTATGCGGAGGACCGGAGGACATCATCACTCCCGAAAGCGGCTTCCTCATCCGACCGGGAAATGTGGATGCGCTCGCCGCTAAGATGAAAACATTGTACGACACCTACGAGTCGTTCGACAAAGAGAAAATCCGCCAGTCCATCGTCAGCCGTTTCGACTTTCAGTTGGCGGGGCAGAAGTTACGGCAAGTTTATTCAGAAGCATTAGAAATGTCCAAGCCCCCAAAAGCATCGGAATCATGAAAGTTACAGTCATAGATTGTTCAGTATCAGGCCATCGGGAAACGTATTATAAACAGTTTGCTCAGACATGGGCGGGCATGGGGCACGAAACGTCGCTCATCGCTCCCGACGGGAAAGGTGTACAGGAGACCGTTGCCTTTCAGCCTGTCTCAGCGCTTCCGCTGCTGCCGCTCCCTGCCGGAAAACCGTTGCAGAAAAAGCTGGTTGTACTGCGCAATGCAGTGATTCGGCTGCGAAATCTGTACAGGCTGCGCCGGAGTCTTCAACGGCTGAAACCTGATCTGGTCTTCTTCGCCTGCCTCGACGATATGCTGCCTACATTGGCTCCCTTATGGCTGTTCAATCTTTTGCTGCCCTATCAGTGGAGCGGCCTGCTGGTTCAGTCCGCCCTGCCGCCTTACCACCGAGGGATGCCCGATACACGCCCTTTCCTGCGAAGCAAGAACTGCGTAGGAGTAGGCATACTGAACGAATATTCAGCGAAAGACCTGAAAACATTTCAGCGCCATATTCTGCTGTTTCCTGACTTTGCCGATCTTTCGGCCCCCGCCACAAACTACCCGTTGCTGCGCAAACTGAAGGAGAAAGCCAGAGGAAGGAAGGTGATATCCCTGCTCGGTTCCATCAATTTCCGCAAGGGGATAAAGTTACTGTTAGAGAGTATCCCTTTATTGCCAAAGGATGAATATTTCTTCCTCATTGCGGGGAAATCATCTCTCACCGCACAACAGGAAAACGACCTGCGGGCGTTCGGGGAGTCAAGGAATAACTGTCTGTTCTCATTGGAGAAGATTCCCGATGAAAGCTGTTTCAATGCCCTGATAGCGGAGAGCGACCTTATATTTGCCGCATACAAGCAGTTCACCGGCAGCAGCAACCTGCTGACCAAAGCTGCCGCCTTCCGCAAACCGGTCATAGTCAGCCGCGGCCTCTGCATGGGCCGGAGGGTAGAGCAGTACGGAACAGGCCAAACCACCGGAGAAGACAACGCCGGAGAATGCAGCGCAGCTATCCGCTCGCTGTGTACCGAAACAAGGATGGACACTCAGGCCTTCGCCCGGTACGCCCACGAACACGAAGTGGAGAAACTAATCACATGTTTTAATCAAATCAGCAAGCATATACAATGAAAGTACTTTTTACATTCGGAGGAATCCCCCACTACCTGAATGCCATGCTCAACAGGCTACAGGCAAAAGGAGCAGAAATAACCGTTGTCAGCCCGAAGAAAGGGAATACGACCATCGGCAAAGGGGTGAAAATGGTAGAAGGAGGAACCTACAAACATCTGACTACACCGGAGAAAAAGATGTTCTACGGAAAAAGCGCTTTCCCCGCCCTTCCCGAAATCATTGCGGAAGAAAAACCGGATATAGTGGTAGTAGGATGGCCCTACTTCCTGCAAGTATTCTTTCAGCCCGCACTGAGAAAGGCTATGAAGTCCTGCAACGCCAAGCTGGTGATTCGTGAAATCCCCTTCCAGACTCCTCCCTACGGAAAGATCAAGGAATATTTCAAAGCCAATCCGATGCACGACGAAGGTATGCACCTGCTCAGCAAGGGTACCGGATTCTATCTGCGCCAATGGATAACGGCAAGGATACGGAAATACTGCTACGCCCAAGCCGCCGGAACGCTGAACTACTCGACAGCCGCCTACGACATCCTCCCCTCTTACGGAGTAAAGAAGGAGCAGATACACGTCACTTACAACTCGACCGATACGGAAGCGCTTCTCAAAGAAAAAGAATCCGTACTGGCTTCCCCCTCCATCCTTCCCCCGTGCGACCGTCGACTGCTGCACATCGGACGGCTCGTAAAATGGAAACGGGTAGATTTATTAATAGAGGCTTTCCGGAAGGTAGCTGCCGACTATCCGGAAGCGGAACTGGTGATCGTAGGAGACGGACCGGAACTGGACAACCTCAGACAACAGGCAAACGACCTGCAACTGACAGACAGCATCCGCTTTATCGGAGCCGTCTATGACCCGAAAACGCTGGGCGCCTATATGAACGAATCGAGTATCTATGTGCTTGCCGGCATGGGAGGGCTTTCGATCAACGATGCCATGACGTATGGTATGCCCGTCCTTTGTGCCGTATGCGACAGTACGGAACGCGACCTGGTCATGGAAGGCAAGAACGGCTATTTCTTCAAAGACGGAGACGCCGATAGTCTGGCAGATAGAATCAGAGAGATGTTCGAATCTCCCGAACGTTGCAAGGAGATGGGAAAAGAGTCGGAACGGATGATCCGGGAAAATATCAATATGGAGACAGTCAGCGAACGCTACCTGAAGGCTTTCCAAGAGATTCTTCGTCTCACTCATTCTTGCGATTCCGATAATTAGCCGGTGAAGTCCCCAAATGCATCTTTACGTACTTCCCGAAAAAGGACTGGTTGGGGAAATTGAACTCTTCCGCTATTTCCTTAACGGACTTGTCCGAACGTTTCAGCCGGTACTTGATATGTTCTATCGTCGTTTCATTGATCAAGTCCAACGGAGTCCTGCCACACGCTTGCTTGATGACTTTCGAAAAATGCTTCGGAGTGTAGCAAAGCGCATCCGCATAATAACTCACAGAACGGTGCATACCCTTGTCCTTCGATAATAGCTCCACGAATTTCCGCAGGGTATAATCCGCCTGTTTGATACCTTCTTTCGGACTGTCCCCCTTGTCGGGAGCATCGATTTCCTTGTGAAGCTGTCCCAGCATCTCACAAAAGAGGGCGGAGAAGAGATGCTGCATCACTTCCCTGTGATAATAATGAGGTTCATCATTGATCTTCGCCACAATCAAATCCCGATAAAACCTGAAAACAGGATCGTCCCCGCCTTCGCTGATAGACTTCACCGGATTGTTGTGGATATGGGCAGCGGTATTCCACGTTTTCTTCTCCATTTTAATAATGCGTTGCAAAAAACGGGTAGAGAATCCCGCCAGCCTTATCTTATATTTAGGACTCAGCATCGTACGACTGATCAGTGTATTGGGAAGACCGAGCAGCAAATCGCCCGCCTGCAACTGATACGTCCGGTAGTTGATATCCAGCTGGATACACCCTTCTGCACAGACAGCAATAAGGAAACAGTTCAGCCGGACTGTATCATTACTATACGGAATCCCATCCAGACTGTTGACTATCGCAAAGTCATCGTCTATATAATCAAGGATATGCTGACTCTTCTTAAAGTCTTCTATATCTACTGTCATAATGTTCTCTTTTTCCATAATCTCTCCTTTTTTTACTTTTTGCAAAGTTGGTAAATAATAGGGAAAACAGAATGTCCCAAACTCCTTTATAATTGTTTGATATGTCGTTTATCTGCAAATAGTTAGCCACAATAAGCACAAATAACGAAAACAGGACATTCATAGAGAAAAATCGGTCACCATTGACTTGTTCTTTTCTCCTACTTTTGTTCTGATTTTAATAAAAGACAAAAAGAGTAAGTATGATTACAGTGAACAAAAAATGGATACGGCTGATAGGGATTGTCGGTTGTACAGTGTGGATGGCATCGTGCAAACAGGCACCGGATGCAGGAGTGAAATCTTCTTATGCAGTCATGCAGATAGAACCAACGGACAAAGAACTTTCTTCCTCCTATTCGGCGACCATACGTGGGCGACAGGATATTGATATCTATCCGCAGGTGTCGGGAACAATCGAGAAACTCTGCGTGACCGAAGGTCAGAAGGTACGCCGGGGACAGTTGCTTTTCATCATCGACCAGGTACCTTACAGAGCCGCATTCAAAACCGCCACCGCCAATGTGGAAGCGGCACGCGCCGCTACGAGCACCGCCGAACTGACTTACAAGAGCAACAAGGAACTGTATGCGCAGAAAGTCGTTTCGGAATTTAGCCTGAAGACTGCCGAAAACTCTTATCTCACCGCCAAGGCACAACTGGCACAGGCTGAAGCTCAGGAAATAAGCGCACGTAACAACCTCTCTTATACCGAAGTGAAAAGTCCCAGTGACGGAGTTGTAGGCGCATTGCCCTATCGTGCAGGCGCATTGGTTAGCGCCAGCATTCCTTATCCGCTCACTACGGTCAGCGACAATTCGGATATGTACGTCTATTTCTCGATGACCGAGAACCAGCTGCTCGCCCTCACCCGCCAGTACGGCGACATGGACGAAGCGTTAAAGAATATGCCGGAAGTGGAACTGATTCTGAACGACAACTCAGTCTATCAGAAGAAAGGTACCATCGAATCTATCAGTGGAGTGATCGACCGTCAGACAGGGACCGTAGTGGCACGCGTGGTGTTTCCCAACGAATCACGGCTGCTTCATAGCGGAGCATCGGGCACGGTAGTAGTGCCGAGCATCTACAAGAACTGCATCGCCATCCCGCAGACAGCCACCGTGCGGATGCAGGACAAGACGATTGTATATAAGGTAGTGGACGGCAAAGCGGTCTCCACCCTGATCACCGTAGCCGGAATCAACGACGGACGCGAATATATAGTGCTGGACGGCCTGAAAGCCGGTGACGAAATTGTATCGGAAGGCGCCGGACTGGTGCGCGAAGGCACACAGGTTAAATAAGAAGGAGACTGATTATGAAAGGAAATATATTTATCAAACGGCCGGTGATGGCTATCTCCATCTCCGTGCTGATTCTCGCCATAGGGCTTATCTCGCTCTTCACCCTGCCGGTGGAGCAATATCCCGACATCGCACCTCCTACGGTCTATGTGGCTGCCAGCTATACGGGCGCCGATGCCGAAGCAGTGATGAACAGCGTCATCATGCCGCTGGAAGAGAGCATCAACGGGGTGGAAGACATGATGTATATCACGTCCAGCGCCTCCAATGCAGGTCTGGCTATCATACAGGTTTACTTCAAGCAAGGCACCGACCCCGACATGGCGGCTGTCAACGTACAGAACCGTGTAGCCAAAGCACAGGGACTGCTGCCCGCCGAAGTAACGAAAGTCGGCGTAAGCACGATGAAACGACAGACCAGTTTCCTGCAAATCGGCGCGATGGTCTGCACCGACGGTCGCTACGACCAGACCTTCCTTGCCAATTATCTGGACATCAACGTCATCCCGCAGATCAAACGTATCGAGGGAGTAGGAGACGTCATGGAGCTGGGCGATACCTACAGTATGCGTATCTGGCTGAAACCGGAACGGATGGCACAATACGGGCTGGTGCCTTCGGACATCACCGGCGTGCTGGGCGAGCAGAACATTGAAGCCCCTACCGGCTCACTGGGCGAGAGTTCGCAGAACGTCTTCCAGTTTACGATGAAATATCGCGGAAGACTGAAGAGCGTGGAAGAGTTTCAGAACACCGTTGTCCGCTCTCGTGAAGACGGCTCGATACTCCGTCTGAAAGATGTGGCGGATGTGGAACTGGGCACTATGACTTATAGTTTCCGCAGTGAGATGGACAGCCAGCCTGCCGTGCTCTATATGATCTTCCAGACAGCAGGTTCCAATGCGACCGCTGTCAATAAAGAAATCACCGCCCAGATGGAGCGGATGGAGAAAAACCTGCCGGAAGGAACGGAGTTCGTCACCATGATGAGTTCGAACGACTTCCTCTTCGCTTCCATACACAACGTGGTGGAAACACTGATTATCGCCATCATTCTGGTTATCCTCGTGGTATACTTCTTCTTGCAGGACTTGAAGAGTACGCTCATCCCGTCTATCTCCATCATCGTGTCACTGGTAGGTACGTTTGCCTGTCTGGTAGCTGCGGGATTCAGTCTGAACATCCTGACCCTGTTTGCCCTAGTGCTTGCCATCGGTACGGTGGTGGATGACGCCATTGTGGTGGTGGAAGCGGTGCAGTCCAAGTTTGACGCCGGATATAAGTCGCCCTACCTTGCCACCAAAGATGCGATGGGCGACGTGACGATGGCTATCGTCTCTTGTACCTGTGTCTTCATGGCCGTATTTATCCCCGTCACCTTCATGGGAGGTACTTCGGGCGTGTTCTATACGCAATTCGGTATCACGATGGCAACTGCCGTAGGTATCTCCATGATCTCGGCTCTGACCCTGTGTCCTGCCCTGTGCGCCATCATGATGCGTCCGTCGGACGGAACCAAGAGCGCCAAGAGTATCAACGGACGGGTACGCGCAGCTTACAACGCTTCGTTCAATGCCGTGCTGGGCAAGTATAAGAAAGGGGTGATGTACTTCATCCGCCATCGCTGGATGGTATGGACTTCACTGGCTGCTACCATCGTCCTGCTGGTTTATCTGATGAGCACGACCAAGACGGGACTCGTGCCACAGGAAGACCAGGGCGTTATCATGGTGAATGTCAGCATCTCACCGGGAAGCACGCTCGAAGAGACAACGAAAGTAATGGACCGGCTGGAAAACATTCTGAAAGATACGCCCGAAATAGAACACTACGCCCGCGTAGCAGGATACGGCCTGATCTCCGGTCAGGGAACTTCTTACGGTACGATCATTGTCCGCCTGAAAGACTGGAGCGAACGAAAAGGAAAGGAACACGGTTCGGATGCCGTAGCTTCCCGCCTCAACGCACAATTCCAGTCCATCAAGGAAGCGCAGATATTCAGCTTCCAGCCCGCCATGATTCCGGGATACGGTATGGGTAACTCCCTCGAACTGAACCTTCAGGATATGACAGGCGGTGATCTGGCTACGTTCTACGATGCGTCCACACAGTTCCTCAACGCCTTGAACCAGCGTCCGGAAGTGGCTATGGCTTATACATCCTACGCCATCAACTTCCCGCAGCTCTCGGTAGAAGTGGATGCCGCCAAATGTAAGCGTGCAGGGATTTCGCCAAGCGCGGTACTCGATGCGGTAGGCAGTTATTGCGGTGGAGCGTATATCTCCAACTACAATCAATACGGTAAAGTATATCGTGTCATGATGCAGGCATCGCCCGAATACCGCCTGGACGAACAGGCATTGAACAATATGTTTGTGCGCAACGGTACGGAAATGGCTCCGGTGAGCCAGTTCGTTACACTGAAGCAGGTACTGGGACCGGAAACGGCCAACCGTTTCAACCTCTACAGCACCATCACAGCCAATGTGAATCCTGCCGACGGTTACTCTTCGGGTGAAGTGCAGAAAGTGATTGAGGAAGTGGCCGCAGAATCGTTGCCGATGGGCTACGGATACGAATATGGCGGTATGGCACGCGAAGAGGCAAGCAGCGGCGGTGCTCAGACGGTTTTCATCTACGCCATCTGTATCTTCCTGATCTATCTGATTCTGGCTTGTCTTTACGAAAGTTTCCTCGTACCGTTTGCCGTTATCTTCTCCGTACCGTTCGGATTGATGGGCTCGTTCCTGTTTGCCAAGATACTCGGACTGGAGAATAACATCTATTTGCAGACGGGTGTGATCATGCTGATCGGCTTGCTGGCCAAGACGGCTATTCTGATTACGGAGTACGCCATCGAACGCCGCCGCAAAGGAATGGGCATCGTGGAATCGGCCTACTCTGCCGCACAGGTCCGCCTGCGTCCTATCCTGATGACGGTGCTGACGATGATCTTCGGTATGCTTCCGCTGATGTTCTCTTCCGGTGCGGGTGCCAATGGCAACAGTTCACTGGGTACGGGTGTCGTAGGCGGTATGGCTGTCGGAACGGTGGCATTGCTCTTTGTCGTTCCGGTCTTCTACATCATCTTTGAATACTTGCAGGAGAAAATCCGCAAACCGATGGAGGAAGAAGCAGATGTACAAGTGCTTTTGGAGAAAGAGAAAAGTGAAGCTGAACGTGAACGTTAATAAATAAAAGAAAGAATGAAGAAAAATATCATCCTGTTAGTTGCCATGAGTCTGACGCTGAGCGGTTGTGGCATCTATACCAAATACAAGCCCGCCACTTCCGTCCCCGACGATCTTTACGGCGGGGGGGGAAGTGGGGACGGAAGACACTGCCGGTCTGGGGAATATGGACTGGCGGGAACTCTTCACCGACCCCTATCTGCAATCCCTCATCGAGACAGGGTTGCGGACCAATACCGACTACCAGTCCGCCCAGCTTCGCGTGGAAGAAGCTCAGGCAGTACTGATGTCTGCCAAACTTGCTTTCCTGCCCGCCTTTGCGCTTTCCCCGCAGGGGACAGTGAGCAGCTTCGATACGAACAAGGCTACGCAGGGTTACTCGCTGCCCGTGACCGCCAGTTGGGAACTGGACGTATTCGGCCGTATGCGCAACTCCAAGAAGCAGGCGAAAGCGCTGTATGCACAAAGTGAAGATTACCGTCAGGCAGTCCGCACGCAGCTGATAGCCGGTATAGCCAATACCTACTATACACTGCTGATGCTGGACGAACAGCTCATCATCTCCCGTCAGACGGAGGAGGCATGGAAAGAAACCGTAGCCTCTACCCGCTCACTGATGAATGCCGGACTGGCGAACGAATCGGCTGTATCGCAGATGGAAGCAACCTATTATCAGGTACAGGGTTCTGTGCTCGATTTGCAGCAGCAGATCAATCAGGTGGAGAACAGTCTTGCTTTATTATTGGCAGAGACACCCCGCAACTACGAACGCGGAACGTTGGCAGACCAACAGTTTCCTACGGACTTTGCCGTAGGAATCCCTGTCCGGATGCTTGCCGCCCGCCCCGATGTCCGCTCGGCCGAGCGGACGCTGGAAGCAGCGTTCTATGGCACCAATGCGGCACGTTCGGCTTTCTACCCTTCCATCACGCTGAGCGGAAGTGCCGGATGGACGAACTCCGTCGGGTCTATGATTCTCAATCCGGGCAAGTTCCTGGCATCGGCGGTAGGTTCGCTCACGCAGCCGCTCTTTAATAAAGGACAGGTGGTGGCTCAGTATCGCATCGCCCGTGCGCAGCAGGAAGAAGCAGCTCTCGGCTTTCAGCAAACATTGCTCAACGCCGGCAGCGAAGTGAATGATGCGCTGACTGCCTATCAGACCAGTCAGGGAAAAAGGCTGTTGCTGGACAAGCAGGTCACTTCCCTGCAAACGGCCCTGCGAAGTACTTCCCTGCTGATGGAACATACGAATACAACCTATCTGGAAGTACTTACCGCCCGACAGTCATTGCTCAGTGCACAACTGTCACAAACGGCCAATCATTTTACCGAGATACAAAGTTTAATTAACCTATACCGTGCTTTAGGGGGAGGTCAGGAATAAAGAATATCATACTTCCTCTGTTTTTTTGATCCTAATGAAGAAGGGCTGCCGGAGAAGTGATTCTCTGACAGCCCGTTTTTCGTTAGAGGCATTCCCGATTTGAATCAATAACAGGCCAGGAACGGAAAATACATTCCTGATGTGCATTATAGCCTATATGTTATTCATAAACAGAAAACATATTGCAAACCGAATTGGCCAAATGCCGCAACCCTTCTCCGCCGGGCAACTGAAATAAAGTCATACACCAATTATCGTTTCCTTCCAACATATAAGGACCGGTTTCGGTTATCGCAACATCCCATCCGATACTTCTCACTTTCGGAATTCTCATAGCAGCTTGTTTGGCTAATGCTATTGCCTGATCGTAATATGGGATTATGCAACCTGTTATTTTTTCACCACTGACAGGATGTATATGAAACCGTTCTCCTGACGGATGTTTTATTATAGCAGGTTGACAGACGACACCCCGATGATCAACAAGGGCGGCAATTCCTCCTGTAGCAAAGTTGTCTGTGCGAGCCTTTATTCCTATACGTAAAACAACACTCCACACATCGACCTTATTTATACTTTCATCATAATATGTCACAATTCTCAATGTGTTGAGACTTGACGGATTCAGTTTATTCAGGGCGCTATGTTGGATAATACGTTCTTCGTACAAATATTCATCCGGTTTTTTTACAGTAGAAATAACATAGTCATGTAGTTGTCGCAATGATGTAAAGTTTTGCATCGGAAAAATAATCCCTTGACCGGCTTGTCCTTTTATGGGTTTAATGACGACCTCATTTATGGATATGGAGTAAGGATCATGCATTTGCCTTTTTATCTCATCAAACGTCATTACCCGGCGCCCTAGAATATCCTCAAAAACTTCGGAAAAACGCACTTTATCTTTTAACACTAACGCTTCACAGGGATCGTTTACTTGACGTGTCAATTCATGACGTAACGAAGAAGTGAGATACTGTCGGCATTCTGTTCTGCTTTTCTTAAAGAACTGCAACTCGTAGTAGTTTTCGAATGATGCACCGTACATCCAACTATGTGACAATAGCTCAAGGAACATCAGTTTCCTTTTTCCGAATACGTAATGATTATATTCTCTCAGCTTTCGAAAATCTGCAATTCGTATATGGTACAATAAATTTCTTATCTTTGACTTTAACTTGAAAGCATTATTACTGCTTTTTGTAATTGAACGGGCAGGAACTCCGGCAACAGTAGTATGGCTGTCGATATTTCGCGTCACTACAGCGCCTGCACCTATTTTGCAGTCAGCACCGACAATGACATCAGGAAGTATTACCGCATTAGCACCTATCTCCGTCCTGTCACCGATAATGGCACGTCCCAAGATTTTTGCACCGGGAGATACTTCACAATATCGTCCAATACGGACGTCATGACTGATAACAGTGCTTTTATTGATAAATGTCCCCTGCCCTATACTTACATTACAAGTAATAGTTGCCCCCGAAAGAATCACAACACCTGGTTCGATAGTATTGTCATACCCGCCCACAAGGGCTTTTTGGGAGATAAAAGTGGTCAATACTCCTCCAAGACAGGCAATCTTTCGTGCCAATACCTCTCTACGCTGTCCACCTCCGACACCAATAATAACCTTATTGTCTGTTTTCAGATGTTGCTCCAGTTCATTCCAGGATTTAATAATGGGAAAGTCATAATATGCATCGCTAATATCTGTATTTATATTGTCAAACAAAGATACAGTTTCTTCTACATTATCCCACTTGAGGGCTGTCAAAATCTCCTTAGCACATCCTTTACTCCCGATTATTACCATTTTACACTTTTCTATTTTCGACGATATTCAGCCAAGACCATGTCAATTTGATTAATTTCATCATCTTTTAAATCCACATACATGGGCAGACAAAGCATCTTCTCAGCATTCATCCCTATTTTGTAATAGAGCGGCTTTCTAAAAATGACATTACAAAATAAAACCATTTATAGCGAATAAACACTATCAAAAAGTACGATAATATCCTCCTTTCATACAGCACTGATATTTCTTTTTAGAAATTTCATATCTCAGCTTGATAACGGTCTATTAATTGCTTTGGAGTACATTGGAATTGTTACTGCCTAATAAACCGACTGATATGACAATATACGAATAGTTCATAATAACAGAATTATGAAGGTTTGTATGTTATATGCGGATAAAGTGAAATGTTTTTCTATAAGGTAAAAGCGATAAATGCGGAAAAATGGGGCAAAAGCAGAAAAGGTTCACCCTATATTACTTTATATATCGGCACTTATGATAGTAAAATAAACCAATAATAAAAACAATAATAGTGGGAAGTATATGTGATTAACAATGCTTCTTAGATCTCGTTTCAAGCATTATTAGATGTCACAGCAAGCATTGTTAACCAGCTTCTCAAGTATTAATACCTAACTTCTCAGATATTAATACCTATCATATCAAATGTTAATACCTGACTACTCATGTGTTAACATCTGAGCGCAGCTATGATTCTTTCGCAAGCCTGTCCGTCACCGTAAGGGTTATGCGTTTCGGACATCCGCTTATACATTTCTTTATCAAGGAGCAGGGCAGTGACATTACTGACAATCGCCTCCGCATTCGTGCCGACCAACTTCACCGTACCCGCCTCAACAGCTTCCGGACGCTCGGTCGTATCCCGCATCACCAGCACGGGTTTGCCCAATGAAGGGGCTTCTTCCTGCACACCGCCGCTATCCGTCAGCAGCAGAGTAGAATGTTGCATGGCATAAATAAAAGGCAGATAATCCAGAGGAGAGATCAGATAGACATTGCTCAGACCGGAAAGCAGTTCATACACAGGCTTCTGCACATTAGGATTCAAGTGAACGGGATAGACAATGTCCATCTCCGGGTGAAGAGCCGCCAGTTCTTTGATCGCTTTGCAGATATGCAGGAAACCATCTCCGAAGTTCTCGCGACGATGTCCGGTGACGAGGATATACTCACGATCACCTACCGTGTAACCTTTCTCCTGAAGTTCCTTCGCCATCTTTTCTTTCACACCGGCGGTGGTGGAAATGATATCGACCGCCATCAGCAGGGCATCGATCACCGTATTTCCGGTAATAAAGATTTTCTTCGCATCTATATTCTCTTGCAGCAGATTTGCCCTTGACTGTTCCGTCGGTGCAAAGTAGTAAGTGCAGATACGGTCTGTCACCTGACGGTTCATTTCTTCCGGCCAGGGAGACAACATATTATAGGTACGCAATCCGGCTTCCACGTGTCCCACAGGTATCTGCATATAGAATGCCGCAAGGGATGCCGCCATCGAGGTAGTCGTATCTCCATGCACCAATACGGTATCGGGACGGAAGTCCTTCAGCACTTCGCGCAGTCCAAGGAGTACCTTAGCGGTAATGTCATACAAGTCCTGATTGGGAGCCATGATATTCAGGTCATATTCGGGAGTGATGCCGAACACTTCCAATACCTGATCCAACATCTGCCGGTGCTGTGCCGTAACGCAGACACGTGTCTCAAAATGTTCCGTATCTTTCTGGAGCGCCTTTACAAGCGGAGCCATCTTTATCGCTTCGGGACGGGTACCGAAAACGAGCAATATCTTTTTCATCTGCTTTATTTAATAGAGTCTATACAACCTCTTCGCAATTAAACTACATTTTATCGTCTCACGCCGCAGAAGTCCAGTTCTATCTTTCCTTCTTCTTTGGGCAATGCAAGGAAGACATCGTGGCGAACCAGCCAGACGATAATATCCGCTTTCTCGTATGCTTCCCGATAATCTGTCAGATGGAAGCTCTTATGAGTGCTTATATTAGGCTCGATAATCAGCACGTCCGCTCTCGATTCGGAGATGATGCGGGAAGCGATATATTTGGCGGGAGATTCCCGTAAGTCATCGATATTCGGTTTGAAAGCCAGTCCCATGCAGGCAACGACCGGTTCGTGCTCGTTCTGTTCCACAAACTTCTGACAGGTTTCCAATACTTTGTTCGCACACCAGTCCGCTTTGTAATCGTTCGTTTCACGGGCACGCTTAATGAGCTGCGCCTGTTCCGGATAGTCGGATACGATGAACCAAGGGTCTACCGCAATGCAGTGACCGCCTACTCCGCAGCCCGGTTGAAGGATATTCACACGCGGATGCTTGTTGGCAAGTTCGATCAGTTCCCATACATTGATTCCGGCTTTGTCGCAGATCATGGAGAGTTCGTTGGCAAAGGCGATCTGTGAGTCGCGGGAGGAGTTCTCCGTCAGTTTGCACATCTCTGCCGTGCGGGCATTGGTGCCGTGCAGTTTGCCTTGTACGAAAGCGGAATAAAACTCAATGGCTTTTTCGGTGGATGCCGGATCGATGCCGCCTATCACGCGATCGTTGTGCACCAGTTCGTATAATGTATTTCCCGGCAATACGCGTTCGGGACAATAAGCGATATGTATCTTCCCTTTCAGTTCGGGACGTTCTTTATAGATCACTTCCGCCATACGTTCGGTGGTATATACCGGAGAAGTGGATTCGATGACAAACAGGTTACCCTCCTGCAGATAAGGGATCACGGAACGGGTGGCCGCTTCCACATAGGTGATGTCCGCCCGATGGTTCTGCTTGAATGGGGTAGGCACTACGATAAAGAAAGCATCCGCCGCTTCCGGCTTGCATACTGCCCGTAACTTTCCACTCTGCACTACGTCCCTGACTACCTGACCCAGTTCAGGTTCTACAATATGTATCTTTCCCTGGTTGATCGTTTCCACCACAGAAGGATTGACATCTACTCCTATGACTTCGAAACCGTGAGCGGAAGGAAACGCTGGGGGCGGGGGAGGCAAGCATTTTCGCC
>OGRG01000671.1_pt1 | contig 28715 bp, 17 predicted proteins | sample 1553501 | NCBI WGS metagenome assembly OGRG01 (sample SAMEA2580018, study PRJEB22360) | human gut metagenome | biome: human gut; feature: human-associated habitat; material: faeces | place: Denmark | collected 2008/2010 | reverse complement strand
AAAAGGTCTAAGCCCACATGAGCTTGCTCATAGGTGGGTGAAAGACCTTAGGATCCTGGCATCTTTTTATTAAATTATCTGTTTTTTCTTATAATATTCAATCTTTTTTTGCCAACTCGAATTATTGTTCCAGCCATTACAACCAATGTCATCCAAAGAATCGGTGTTGTTTCATCACCTGTTACCGGAACCTTATTTCCATTCGCTTTCTCTGGGGTTCCAGGTTTCTCTAGGTTTCCAGGTTTCTCTAGGTTTCCAGGTTTCTCTGGCTTTCCAGGTTTTTCCGGTTTCTCCGGTTTTCCAGGCACGTCTGCTTTTTCCAATGCAGCAATAGCATCTTCAATTCTCTGAGCCATAGCATCAACTTCTGTCTGCTCATCAATCTTCTTACCACGTACAACTGCGGCAATTGCTTCTTCTACCTTACTGAAATCCTTATAGTCTTTTTTATTTAGTTTCTCTGCTTCGGCAATGGCTGCATCTACCTTTCCATACTCTGCATCTTTCATAATCAATTCAGCTTTTGCAGCTTCCAAATTAGTCAAAGCTTCATTAACTTGCTCTTGAGTTGCTTTTCCATCTGCTAAAACTTCATTTGCAGCCGCTAATTCATCTGCAATCACATCAAAGTTTTCATAATACGCTTCATTTAAACCAGCCACTGCATCTACTGCTGCCTGCAATTCTGATTTATCTGCTTCAGGTTCTACTGCCTTTGCAATTCTTACAATCACAAAAGAATGTTTCTTCAGATTGATGATTGGATTCCCTTCCAATTCAACTTCTGCATCTTCTGTAACCTGCACAGCTGTAGGCTCATCCGGTGTATTTGCAGCTGTAATAGAATCTGTTTCCAGCTTTTGGATTGTCATCTTATTCCCTGCAACATCAGTTCCTTCTATCTGTAATGCAATATTACGATCTCTTTCTCTGTCTGCATTAACAAGCGCAATATACAAATTTCCTTCTGCATCTTTACTTGCAAGAGCTGATAATGTTTCTGCTCCGTTTGCCATGGTAGGAACTTCACTAAATTCCGTTTTTACGATATTATCCCCAAATCCAGAGTTCAACATTTTAAATACATACGCTGATGGTGTTGAAAAGAATGTAAACGTACCTTCTCCAGTTGTTGTATTTGCATCCGCACCCTTAACCACCTGGATAACCGCCTGCTGTGTTGGTCCTAAAGAATCTTTGCCATCGCTATACCAATCCGAGAGACAATGTTTTTGAATATAAGGACTTCCCAGGCGAACATATTCCATTAATACTTTTGCAATATAAATCGCATGCGTCTGCGACCGCAGCTGTGCCTCTGTATTATTATAAATTCCAAACTCACTGATAACCGGAACTTTTCCTTTTGGCTCTAACAATGCCATCTTATTTTTGACCTTGCCGATTCCACTGACTTCCGCACGCTTCATTGCATTATCATAAAATGCATTTGAATCATTTCCCCCATCAACATGGTCTGAATATGGATGAATTGTCATTCCGTCATACCACTGTTCCGCATTTTTCGCCTCCATCTTGTTGATAAAGCCGACCGTTTCATAACTCGTATAAACATTTGCTGTATGTTTTGTGCCTTCTATTTTATTGATTTTAGCTGTTGTATCTTTAATTGCTTTCGAAACAGTAATAAATCCATCCCGTTTCACAGAATATGTAGCATAAATATTATTTCCGGCTGTAGGGATTTTACCATTCTTGCCATCACCAAACTTGATGGCACCTGTACTATAATCTACTTCACAATGTGTATCGTTTGGTCCTGATTGACTCAAATCTTCTACCACAGTCCAAGGAGTAAGATGTCCATCTGTTCCGACTTTTACCTGTACACCTTTTTCCATAGCTCTAAACTTTGAATCATCTATAATTTTTCCGTCTTTGTATTCTCCTCCCGGATTTATATTTGCATATCGCAAATATCTTACTTGATTAGGTGAACCATCACTCTGTGATGCTGTTTTATTCCAGTCTTCTTCTTTCACAGTATATCGATCTGTAATCTGTATTGTTCCACCTTCTATGTATGCATCCTCTACACCTTTATTCTGAGCATATTTTGTCCAATATTCTTGAGATGCTGTTCCATCCTCTCCGCCAAGGTTCATCTCATTTCCAATTTCAAAATATCTTACATTATATGGCTCTGTATGACCATTATCTGCACGTACCTGTGCCCAATCAATTCCGCCATTTGGGTTTGTACCAACCTTTGCATTTAAGTACTCTACAAGATCTGCTGCATCTTGTGCATTTCCCCGTCCTAAACTATATACATAAACAATCTCAGAATCTACTTCGTCTGCAAAGGTTGCAATCTCTCCAATACCAAAATTGGGAGCAATTCCCCCCTGTCCCTGATTATTATAAAAGCCATGAATCTGTTTCTTTCTCTGTTCTTTCGGTCCTAAAGTCGTCTTCCAATTGAACAGATTAGAGATGGTACCACCCGGATAACGAATGGAGCCAAATCCTGCATCCTTATACAATTCTACAAATTCATCTTTCATCTTCATATTTTTAGAATCAAAGGTGCCATATCCATTAAACGCATAACGATGATTGATTCCAAAAATAGATTTTGAGTCGATATGCTGTGTTACTTCTTCTGTATTGATTTTCAAATCAATCGGCTGATTTGCCTTATAGTTTTCCATTGCCTTTGTTAGAGTATCTTTTGCAGATTTTAACGTCTCCATCACTGGAATTCCTGCGGATGTCGCCTCTTTTGCCGCAGAAATCGCCTCCTGTAGTTTTACATGAAGTTCATTCTCCTCCGGCAAACTTCCACTGCTAAGTAACTTTTCGGCCTCTGTAATAAGTACATTTAAATCTACTTTATATAACTCTGTTGCTTTTTCTTCATAAAGGCTCTTTGCCTCATTGTCACTCAAAGCTCTGTCATATACATATAGTTCATCAATAAATCCACGCATAGGATGAGGATCTGTAGAACCTGCACTTTTATGAGAACCTACTCTTAGGGTTAACACTTCATCTGTTGCACTATTCCCAATCGTTTTTGCAGTACCATCTAATTCCCCGTTAATATAATATTTTACGGTTTTAGCTTCTTGATCAAACACTACTGTAATATGCTGCCAGTCCCCCTTCTGTACAGCTTTTTCTGTTGCTGCTGCACGCTCTCCATTAATAAATGTATCATACTTCCCATCTGATTTTAATGAAAGAAGAGTTCTTCCTGAACGATTTCCTTTATCTTCATGTTGTAAAAGAACCGCTGACGCATTTGTATTAGTCTCTGTGATACTTGTATCATATTTATACCACATAGAAAAAGAAGTTTGTCCGGTACCCGTATTGATATAATTTTCTAAGCTCATATATTTATCTGTACCTGTTCCAAACTTCAATGCTTTTCCAAAAACAGAATTTCCCGTTTCTTCTATTGTAATATCATGTAACACTCCTGTACTGCGATTTCCCTGATCACTTATATTTGAATCAAAATTCCAATGATCTTTTACATCGCTTTTCCATGATGTTTCTGCCGTAGTTTCAATGCTTTCCGCATATACCGGCACGCCCACCTGAACCAGCATAGTCAGTGCAAGAGCTGCACTTGCTACCATTTTTAAGCTCTTTTTTTTCATAAACTTCTCCTTTTTTTACTTTTTCGCTATCATTACATACTAATTTCCCCAAACCAGTACTTAAATCTTATCATTTTTCTTTTCTTAACTCAACCAATTCTTCTTGTTTATCAAAAAAAGAGAAAATGTGAATAATATTACACATTTTCTCTATCAGATTCAAAACCGATGTCTTTTTATTTTACCTCTATACTATTCCAAACATCATGCCAATTCCCTGTACGAGAAATGCCGCAACCCATGCAATAAAACATTGCCAGACTACTAATCCGACTGCCCACTTTCCGCCCAGTTCTCTTTTTACAGAAGCAATCGCAGCCACACACGGTGTATATAATAAGCTGAATACCAGCAAAGAGGCTGCTGCAAGAGGTGATAATGCAGAAGCAATTCCCCCACCGAACAAAACTTCCAACGTAGACACCACGCTTTCTTTTGCCATAAAACCGCTGATCAAAGAGGTACAGATCCGCCAGTCTCCCAACCCCAATGGCTGGAAAACCGGTACTAAAAATCCTGATACTGCTGCTAAAATACTTTTTGCCGAATCCTCGACCATATTTAAATGCAGGTCAAAACTCTGCAAAAACCATACCACGATCGTTGCTATTAAAATGACAGAAAATGCCTTCTGAAGGAAGTCTTTTGCCTTTTCCCATAAAAGCTGTGCTACGTTCTTTGCTCCCGGCATCCGATAATTCGGCAGTTCCATTACAAAAGGAACCGGTTCCCCTTTAAAAAGAGTCCCTTTATACAAGAAAGCGATCAAAATCCCTGTCAGGATCCCCAATACATATAAGCCTGACATGATCAGACCACCCTTTTTCGGGAAAAAAGCACTGACAAAGAAAGAATAAATCGGCAACTTAGCCGTACAGCTCATAAATGGAGTCAAAAGAATCGTCATTTTTCTGTCTCTTTCACTGGTCAGGGTTCTTGTTGCCATAACTGCCGGAACCGTACAGCCAAATCCAATCAGCATCGGAACGATACTTCTTCCTGAAAGTCCGATCTTACGAAGCAATTTATCCATAACAAAGGCAACCCGGGCAATATAACCGCTGTCTTCCATCAGTGAAAGGAAGAAAAACAACGTTACAATAATCGGCAGAAAGCTCAGTACGCTCCCCACACCCGTAAATATTCCGTCAATGACCAGACTGTGGATCGCCGGATTTACATTCAGGTTCAGCAATGCTGTATCCACAACTGCTGACAACTGATCGATTCCATATTCCAGTACACTCTGCATCCATGCTCCGATCACGTTAAATGTCAGATAAAATACAAGTACCATAATCCCGATAAAACATGGAATCGCCGTATATTTTCCAGTCAGAATGCGATCGATTTTCTCACTCCGAACACGCTCCTTACTTTCTTTTGGCTTCACAACCGTCTGCTCACATAACCGTTCAATAAAATCAAATCTCATATCAGCGATTGCCGCACTGCGATCCAGCCCTCGCTCCTTTTCCATTTGAACTACAATATGCTCCAACATTTCCAGTTCATTCTGCTCCAACTGCAACTGCTTTAAGATCAACGGATCTCCTTCAATCGCTTTTGTTGCTGCAAACCGAACCGGTAAACCTGATTTTTCTGCATGATCTTCGATCAGATGACTCACCGCATGAATACAACGATGCACTGCTCCGTTATGATCATTCATATCACAAAAATCCTGACGCAATGGATGCTCCTGATATCTGGCAATATGAACCGCATGCTTTACCAGTTCTCCAACGCCCTCATTTTTTGCCGCTGAAATAGGAATCACCGGAACTCCCAGCATCGCCTCCATCTGATTAACATCAATCGATCCCTGGTTTCCAAGTACTTCATCCATCATATTTAATGCAACAACCATTGGAATATCCATTTCCAAAAGCTGCATTGTCAGATAAAGATTCCGCTCAATGTTCGTCGCATCAACAATATTAATAATCGCCTTCGGCTTTTCGTTCAACACAAAATTTCGTGAAACGATTTCTTCACTACTGTAAGGTGACATCGAATAAATTCCGGGCAAATCCGTTACCTGCGTATTCGGATAACCCTTAATAGAACCATCCTTTCTATCCACTGTTACCCCCGGGAAATTTCCAACATGCTGGTTCGCCCCGGTCAGCTGGTTGAATAATGTTGTCTTTCCGCAGTTCTGGTTTCCCACTAACGCATAGGTCAGTCTTGTCTCCTTTGGCAATGGGTTCTCATCTTCTTTGGAATGATATTTTCCTTCTTCACCTAAGCCAGGATGCTCTGAAGCTTTAATATTCTGTTGTCCTTCATGACTTCTGCTCCTCTTTCTGATCGGCTCCACCTCAATCTGATCTGCCTCTGCAAGTCGGAGTGTCAGCTCATAGCCATGAATCTGCAATTCCATCGGATCTCCCATAGGTGCAAACTTCACAACAGTTATCTCCGCTCCCGGTATCATTCCCATATCCAGAAAATGCTGCCTTAATGCACCTTCTCCACCAACCTTGCAGATCATCGCACTCTGCCCGATTCCAAGTTCCTTTAATGTCATATCCACTCTCTCTTTTCCACTTCTCTTCTTTTGCTTCTTTCTTGAAGTTCACTCTTTGTAGTTTATAAATGAAGGCTATTTTGCTTCATTATAACAGCTATTGATAATTTTTACCATTAACAGGTGCGGAAAAGATTAGAATTTTTATACCTTATTACATCTTCCTGTCACTGATTCGTCTTCCTCATTATATAGAAATAATACGGCACCAGCGGAATCAACGAGGAGATCCACGCTGCCGGGTCTGCCAGGCACACACCAGCAAAACTTGCCCTGCCCGATACAATATAGACAATCGCTGCCCTGGCGATTAGTTCAAAAACTCCGCCCAGCATCGGTACAAGACCATATCCAAGTCCCTGCAAGGTATTCCGATACAGGAAAATACTTCCTAAAAATGGATAACACCAGAAGACCATCCGAAAATAAGTAACTGCCGCACTGACTACCGCAGTTTCTGACGGATTGATAAACAGCCAGGTCAGATATCTTCCAAAGAAGAAAACCAGTACCATTGCAAAAATACTGTATCCCCAGATCATAAACTGCGTACAGCGGACTCCCTGTCTGACGCGGTCCATTTTCCCTGCACCACGGTTCTGTCCTACATAAGTTGCGATTGTAGCACCAAAAGCAACAAATACCGTCATAATAATATTTTGCAGTTTACTTGCCGCTGAAAATCCTGCCATGGCATTTTCTCCATATACATTGATCGCACCTTGCACGATGATTGTTCCGATTGCCGTGATCGAGAACTGTAATGCCATCGGAATACCCAGTGCCAGAAGCCTTCCCCATGCAGAAAGAGAAATCTTAAAGTCCTCTTTTTTCAAATGCAGGATCGGAAACTTCTTTATAATATAAATCAGGCAGAGTACTGCGGAGATTCCCTGTGCAATGACAGTTGCATACGCACATCCTTCGACTCCCATGCCGCCAAAAATAATAAATGCCACATCCAGTGCCACATTAATCACCGCTGAAATAATCAGAAAATACAATGGTGACTTTGAATCACCCAACGCACGCAGAAACGCAGCAAGTGAGTTATATGCGGCTGTTACGATCAGACCTGCATAGATAATTCCCATATACGCCTTTACATCCGGCATGATCTGATCGGAATAATTCATCAGTCTCAGGATCGGTTCATTTGCAAACCCAAATCCGATGGTCATCAATAATGCAAATCCAAGTGCAAGATAAACCGACATTGCCACATAATGCCGCATCCGGTCATATTGCTTTGCCCCGAACCACTGAGATACAAGAATCGCAAATCCACTGCTCAGTCCGTTCAGCCAGCCCGTCACAAAAAACATCAGAGACCCCGTACTTCCAATCGCTGCCAATGCCCGTACCCCAAGGAACTGTCCGGCGATGATCGAATCTGCCACGTTATAAAACTGCTGGAAAATATTTCCCAGAAACATCGGGATCATAAACTGCACGATCAGCTTTGCAGGACTTCCCGTTGTCATATCATGAATTGTCTTCGTTGCCTTTACAGCACTGTTATTTTCACTCATGCTCCATCCACTCCTTTTCTTTTGTCGTAATTTCCCTGATCACAATTTTCTCTGTCGTCATTCTCTCATCTGCCTGCAACTTTTCCACGCAGACCGAAAGAATCCATTTCTCCTTTAACTTACATTGCATTGCCCCGACTTTTTCATCCGTACACGGAACTTCCGTCCATCCCGGGTCGGACTCCGGCTGAAATGCAAAATCCGTCAGCTTTGCCGTCATTCCCTGCCCGCTTCGCTTCACATAGCTTTCCTTCAAAGTCCAAAAACGGTAAAAAATTTCTTCATATTTTTCTTTCTCTGCTTTATAAGAAAAAAGAAGTTCCTGCTCTGCTCTGTCAAATACCTTCGGAATAACTTTTTCCTTCACTTCCCTGATCCGTTCAACATCCACTCCCGTTTCCGTATCACTAAATGCACAGGCCACCAGTCCTTCACAATGGCTAATGTTAAAATAAATTCCCGGGTAATCCCGCAGATATGGCTTCCCATGCTGCCCGGAAGATAATCCGGCTTCCACAGATGTCTTCAATTCCAGTCCATAACGCTCTCTCAAGCCAACCGCAAGCAGTTTTGTTCCTGCTTCATGTTCCATCCTGTGTTTCTGCTCCGTTCTGTGCTTCTGTCCTGTCCTGCGTCCGCCATTCTCCTCTGCTATTGGCAGATACATGATATAGATATGGATCACTTCCGCAACCTCCCGTTTTTCACTCTTAAACTCATCTCAAAGAAGATTCCAACGTCTGATTGTAACGCACTCTTTTCGATTTATCAATTCGTTTTTCGATAAATTTTATCATTTTTCTTGCAACTCCATCTTTGGTGTGATAGAATAAGGCAATCCTGCGAGGGAGTAGTCGACGCTTCAATCCTGGCTTTTACAGAAGCGTTGTATTATCGACATAATGGTGCAGATGCACCCGGTATTACTGTAAACGACGAGACTCATGGGGCGGTATTTTTATACTGTCCCTGAGTCTCTTTTTTTTGCATTACAGTCATTACCTGTCGCTTTTTAATTAAGCGGTTCACATCAAATTTAAAGAAATGAGGAAAATGAAATGGGATTAACTGAACTTTTTATTCTTGCTGTCGGTCTTTCTATGGATGCATTCGCTGTCTCCGTCTGTAAGGGTCTCTCCCTTGGGAAGATCAAGACAACGCATATGTGCATTGCCGGTGCATGGTTTGGCGGATTTCAGGCTCTGATGCCTCTGATCGGCTATTTTGCCGGACGTTTTCTAAGTGATTTTGTAACAAATTATTCTCACTGGATCGCATTTATCCTGCTTGCCATTATCGGAGTCAGTATGATCAAGGAGTCCTTCGGTGATGAAGAACAGATCGATGCTTCCATGGATGTAAAGTCTATGTTCCTTCTGGCTGTTGCCACAAGTATTGACGCACTGATGGTCGGTGTAACCTTCGCTTTTCTGAACGTTGCCATCGTTCCGGCTGTTCTCTTTATCGGTGCGACCACCTTCGTCTGTTCTGCTGTCGGAGTCAGGATTGGAAGCCTCTTTGGAATGAGATACAAATCCCGTGCGGAACTTTGTGGTGGGATCATTCTGATCCTGATCGGATTAAAAATCGTATTAGAGGGAGTTGGGCTTCTCTGAACCCAATTCTCTTATCATGCAATATTGCTTCAAATGAAAAGGTGCTTTTTCAACCACCCCGAATGTCTTAAATCCAAGATGTTCATAAAATGCGACATTCTTCGGATTGTGCGTTTCTAAAGAAATCATCATGCCATGCTCTTCCGCCTGATCGATCACTTCCTGCATCATCATCTCTGCCAGCCCATGATGCTGATATTCCGGATCTACCGCAAGGTAAATCACATGCAGCCGCCGGGTCTGATGGAGCTGTGCCGTCCATGCCGAATTGAGATAATCTTTTCCAAGCATAAAATTCCAGAAGGTCTTTGTGCTAGGATCTTCATGGATCAGCCATCCGTCTGTCACCAGACTTTCTTTCAGACTGACAAAATAATTGTAAAATGCATGACGGTGATCCGACTCATCAGAAACGATCAGGATTCCTTTCAGCTCTTCACTGTCCGCATACACCTCACACGTTTCAAAACATTCCGTTACATCGCACGAAAATAAATGCGGCATCAGTCTTTCTCTTGTCTCCTGATCTTCGATCAACGCACTGTACAGCGGATCGTTTTTAAAGCAAATCGTCAGTATCTCCCTTAACCTGTCCAGATCTTTCTCCTGAACCCGGTATAAATTTTTGCATTCCATAATTTCTGTCGGAGGCTTGAGTCAGTACCCTGCCGCCTCCGGCTCCTTCCTTTTATTATTTTAATCTTTGATTTCCTGTAAACTGTCTTCCATCATCTTCTGCATCTTTCTTACAGATTCTGTCATATACCGGATATCATCCGTCAGATATGCCCTCTGTCTTCGCTGTGCTGCCTGCAGCCGACGTATTTCCTCTTCCAGATCCGGGATCTGTCCATGCTCTGCCTGCCGGCTTTCCAGCTTTCTAAGCCGTTTCACGATCCCGTAAAGATTTTCATGATGCAAAATTCTTCCGGCTCCCCACATCAGCCTGTCTTTTGGCTGATGAAGAATATATTCTGTAAAATGATAATAAACTTCCTCGTCGAAAAGAAATGCATAACAGTTATTATCCACTTCATAGAGTGCCTTCAACGCTTCCTCTATTTCACCCTCCTCCAGTGCCTGCACTGCCTGATTCAGATAACAGATATTGTTCGATGCGGCTTCATGTGGAAATAATACTTCATCCTGCCAGTTCAGCCGCACAAAATAATCCTGTCCCTTTCTGAAAATCCCAAGCAGTCTCTGTGAAATATCCTCTCTGCTTTTTGCATCCACCGGGCGGACGATCTGTGATTTTTCAATCCATTCATACAATTCTTCCGCTGTCTGCTCTGCCTGTTCTGTTTCCCGGATCAGCGTCTGCATCTCTCCCTGCAGATGTTCTTCATCCTGTTCCGCCATCCTTGCAGAGACAGAACTGTGCATTTCCCTGAACAGTCGGGAAAAGTCCAGTGGTGGAAAGACTAAAGCATCCAGCTTCAACAAAAGTCTTGTATAGAGTTCATGGTGAAACCGGTAGACATTTTCCTGATAGATCTCTTCATTATCATACTGAGAATGATAATGTGTCTCCATAAAAGGACCGGCACTGAAATCATTCACCGTTGACGGGATTCCCGCGATCGCCATAGAGAAATCATCCGACCATGTCTCGATCGGGGCAAGCACAGTCAGTCCATCCGGGTAGGCATCCTCTGGCACAATCATTTCATCTGCAAACTTTTTCAGAAAATCTGCATATTCATAAGTACAGCGAATGGCATCCCGACTGCTGTGAGCATGTGCCGGCAGTTCAAAGTTCAGATCTGCCAGCACCTTTCCCTGCCACTCCGGATGGATGCGGAACACCTGATTCCATGCTCCCGTAGACCAGTCATACTTTGAATCACACACACCCCATTCTTCTGCTGCCAACGCACAGATCACGATCGTATGCCGGGGTCTGTAACCGCTCTCCAAAAGTGCTTTCGCAATGCCAAACGTCATGGACACCGCACAGTTATCGTCCTGAAATCCATCAAAATAGGAGTCATAATGGGCTGACAGAAGGATCATCTGATCTGTCTCTGTTCCCGGGATCTTCCCGGTAATATTATAAGCCGGACGATTTCTCTCCACCCGTGAACACGCATCCAGTTCTACCCTGACAGATCTCTCATTTTCACAGAGGCGGTCTTTCAGAAGGGCTGCATCTCTCCTGGAAATTGAAAATGCCGGTGCATACTCCGGTCCTGCGATATCCTGGGCATTCAGTGCTTCATCATCCACTTCTCCATATCCCTGCATCTGCACAGCGATCAGCCCCACTGCCCCTTTCAGATATGCCTGATAGACCGGATAATTGATCCACCATTCATCTCTCTGATTGATATCTGCCAGCACCAGCTTGCCCCGTACATCCAGATTTTTATAATCCGCTGCCGTTCCTCTTCCTACATAAACCAGCTCATACTCTTGAAATCCATCCGTCTCAAAATTCGTCTGATAAGCCCCAAGCTGACAGGTATATTCTTTCCCGCTGCTGTCCTTAAACCGCAGAACTGCCCGCTCGAAAGTCCACGAATCCAGCCAGAATTCTTCTTTTTGAACATCAGTCAGTCCGATGGATCTCATTTCCTCATACAGGAAATCACCGGTTGCCTTCTCTGCATGAGAACCTGCGGTACGGAAACCTAACACAGGGTTCGTCTTCTCCCTCTCCATCTGCTTTGCCAGCCGACAGGAATAGTCTGTATCAAGATGGGAAATGCATCTTTGGATGATTTCCTCTTCCGTCTCTTTTTCTGCTCTGCATTCTCCCTGAGTTCCTGCTGTTCCACTCATAAGTCATCCCTCCGGTCATTCAAGATTCACTGTGGTTTATTTTAACATTTTCACGGCATTTCTACAATGATGATTGTAAATGATGATGCAAATGATGGTTCATCAATTCTTTCACTTTCCATATACATATGCTATAATAAATCTGTATGTGTCCATCCGCTGTATTTTCATTCATAAACGGATGGATCTGAAATTTACCATTATTTCTCAATAAAAGGAGTTATTGATTATGAAAATTATCGTATTAGCCGGAGGTCTCAGCACAGAACGTGACGTATCACTTTCTTCCGCTGCCGGCATCTGCCGTACATTACTTGAAAAAGGACATGATGCGTTCCTTCTTGACGTATTTATGGGACTGGAACATGCACCGGAAAATCTCGAAGATGTCTTTACTCTCCCGGATCATGGCCTTGATATCGTCAAAAATATCAGCACAGAAGAACCGGATCTTAACGCAGTTAAAGCATCCCGCCCGGATCAGTCTGACTGCTTTTTCGGTCCGAATGTCATCGAGCTGTGCCGCCTTGCAGATATTACTTTCCTCGGCCTTCATGGCGGAGAGGGAGAGAATGGAAAGCTTCAGGCTGCATTCGATCTTCTTGGCATTAAGTATACCGGACCGGATTCTCTCGGATGTGCCGTTGCCATGCACAAGGGCGTTGCAAAGCAGATCTTCCTTGAGTCCGGTGTAGACACACCTGGCGGTGGAACTTTATATAAGAACGGATCGGATCTTTCCTACCAGTCTCTTGGACTGACACTCCCGGTCGTTGTAAAGCCATGCTCCGGCGGTTCAAGTATCGGAGTTTATATTGTGAATACCGATGAAGAATATCAGAATGCTCTGGAGCATTCTTTCCACTATGAAGATGAGATTGTGGTAGAACCTTATATTAAAGGACGTGAATTCGCATGCGGAATCATTGACGGTGAAGCTCTCCCTCCGATCGAGATCATTCCAAAGACAGGGTTCTTTGATTATGCCAACAAATATCAGGACGGTGCTACCATGGAAGTCTGCCCGGCCGACATCCCGGAAGAGGTTGCAGAGCGGATGAAAGCACTGACTGTAAAAGCATTTGATGCGTTAAAACTCAACGTATACAGCCGTGCCGATTTTCTTCTCGATGCAGAAGGCAGCCTCTACTGCCTGGAAATGAATACACTCCCGGGAATGACTTCTGCCAGCCTGATGCCGAAGGAAGCAAAAGTTGCAGGGATCGAATACAGCGATCTTTGCGAATTAATCATTAAAAAATCAATGGAGGCAAGATACTCATCATGAAAAATATGAGCTTAAAGGAAATAGCTGCTGCCTGTGGCGGCACATACCACGGTGATCCTGCCCTTCTTTCAAAAGAGGCATCCAGCGTCGCTATTGACAGCCGTAAGGTCCAGAAAGATACGCTCTTTGTAGCAATTAAGGGTGCCAGAGTGGATGGCCACAGCTTTATCCCTCAGGTCATGGACCAGGGTGCCATCTGCTCTTTATCTGAACAGGATCTTGGAGATGTCACTTACCCTTATATCCAGGTTGCATCCTGCACAGAGGCTCTCAAGGATCTTGCAGAACATTACCGTCGTTCACTGGACATCAAAGTGGTAGGAATCTCCGGCAGCGTTGGAAAGACCAGTACCAAAGAAATGATCGCATCCGTTCTTTCTGAAAAGTACTGCGTATTAAAGACCGAAGGGAATTTCAACAACGAGATCGGACTTCCTCTGACCGTATTCAATCTCCGCAAGGAGCATGAAGTTGCTGTTCTTGAAATGGGGATCAGTCATTTCGGTGATATGGAACCACTTGCAAAGATCGCACGCCCGGATGTCTGCGTGATCACAAATATCGGATATGCTCATCTCGAAAATCTCGGAACAAGGGATGGTATTTTAAAAGAAAAGACTTCCATGTTCGATTTCATGAATCCTGATGGTACTGTCATTCTCAACGGTGATGATGACAAGCTCCGTGGATATACTTCCGAACGTGGGATTCAGCCGGTTTATTTCGGACTCGATCCTGCCTGCCCGTTCCACGCAGAACAGATTCAGAAAAAGGGGCTGAAGGGAACAGTTGCCACATTCGTGACACCTTCTTCCAGTTTTTCTGCCCACGTTTCCATCCCCGGAGATCACATGATCTCCAATGCACTTGCAGGAGTTGCCGTCGGTTATGCACTTGGAATGAAAGACGAAGAGATCATCCGTGGAATTGAAAAGCTTGTCCCGATCGCAGGACGCAACAATCTGATCGAGGCAGAACATTATACGATCATTGATGACTGTTATAATGCCAATCCGGCTTCTATGAAGTCCTCTCTGGATGTTCTCACCTTTGCCGATACCCGCACTGTAGCAATCCTCGGTGATATGGGAGAACTTGGAGCAGATGAAAAGAAAATGCATGCCGAAGTGGGAACTTATGCCGTTAAAAAAGGCATCAGCCTTCTGATCTGCATCGGAACTCTTTCCTCAGAAATGGCAAATGCCGCCCGGACAGCTTCTGAAGCAGCTTCTGATTCCGATACCAAAACTCTCGTATATCATTTTGATACAAAAGAAGCTTTTTACCAACAGATGGATCAGCTTTTAAAAGAGCAGGATACTGTTCTCGTCAAGGCATCTCATTTTATGGAATTTCCTGAAATAGTAAAAAAGCTGCAAGAGCAATAAATTAGATGCCAGCATAAATTTGGGTTCCTTATTCATCTATATGCAGAGAGTCTGCCACAGGCAGCAGCTTCTCTTGTATACTTTGGCATAGAAAATCCGTATGATATGAGTTTTCCCATGTCATACGGATTTTTGTTCTGGAATCTTATTCAGAAGATCACGATCTGATCTTACAGAATCCACTGATCCACATTCTTAAATATTCAGAATTTCTAGAATCTTTAGATATTCAGAAGGTCGCTGAACACTTTCAATGCTCCGTCTGTCTCATGTGCAAGCACACGCTTTGCAAGAACCTTACCCAACTGAACACCTTCCTGATCGAAGCTATTTACATTCCATACAAATCCCTGGAACATAACTTTATTCTCAAAGTGTGCAAGAAGAGCTCCGAGAGCCTCCGGTGTGAGTGCCTCACCAATAATAATACTGGATGGGCGTCCACCTTCAAAGTTCTTATTTTTATTCTCATCAGCTTTTCCACATGCAAAGGCTACGATCTGTGCGGCTACATTCGCACATAACTTCTGCTGGCTTGTGCTGTCCTGGATCACTACATCTGTTCCGATCTGGCTGCTCTTAAATCCGACAAACTGAAGCGGCACGATATCCGTCCCCTGATGAAGCAGCTGATAGAAGGAATGCTGTCCATTTGTTCCCGGCTCTCCGAAAATAACCGGTCCGGTCGGATAATCTACCGGCTCACCAAAGCGGTTTACAGATTTACCGTTGGACTCCATATCCAACTGCTGTAAATGTGCCGGGAAACGGCTCAGAGCCTGTGAATATGGAAGGATTGCTGTACTTGGATATCCCAGTACATTACGCTCGTAAACTCCGATCAGAGCATCCAGCATTGCCGGGTTCTGTAATACATCCTTATTCAGAGCAAGCCGGTCTTCCTCTGCCGCACCTTTTAAGAATGCTGCAAATACTTCCGGTCCAAATGCCAGTGAAAGAACTGCACCACCAACTGCGGATGTGGATGAATAACGTCCTCCGATATAATCATCCATGAAGAAAGCTGCAAGATAGTCATCACTCTTTGCAAGCGGTGAAGTCTCACTTGTAACAGCGATCATATGCCTGGATGCATCCAGTCCTGCATTCTTCAGGGCATCCTTTACAAAAGATTCATTTGTCAGAGTTTCCAGTGTTGTACCAGACTTTGAAACCAGTACGAAAATAGAATGTGCCACGTCGATGGAATTCAGAACTGCTGCCGCATCATCCGGGTCAACGTTGCTGATGAACTTTGCTTCCATCTTGAATGTATCATTCTTCTTTGCCCAGTTCTCAAGTGCAAGGTACATTGCGCGAGGACCGAGGTCACTTCCGCCGATACCGATCTGAACAACTGTTGTAAACTTCTCTCCGGCACCGTTTGTGATCTCACCTGCATGTACTTTGTTCGCGAACTCAGCAATCTTCTTCTGCTGCTCTACATAGAAAGTACGCTTGTCTACACCGTCAGCCTCAACAGCATCTCCGAGCTGTCCGCGTGTCATGTGGTGAAGTACGAGACGCTTCTCTCCTGTGTTCACAACTTCTCCGTTGTAAAGTGCTTCGAACTTCTCTGTCAGCTGTGCTTCTTCTGCCAGTTTCTCAAGAGCTGCGAGAACTGTGTCATCCACTTTCTTCGCTGCATAATTGTATGCTAATCCTTCTGCCATCGGAACGCTGTAGTTCTTCACACGCTCTGCTCCGTTCTCTCCGGCCATCACTGCTGCAAGGTCTACACTTTCTGTCTTCTCAAGTTCCTGATAAGAAGTAAGCTTATCCAAATTGTTCCAGGTAATCATCGTTGATTCCTCCTTCATAAAATAAAGTTCATATCCGGCTGTCGGGTTCAGTATCTTCTGACCGGCAGACCATCCATTTCATAAAAAACCTATTGTTAATTTCTCAACAATCAAGTTCATTATACAATCAATCCAATGCAAATTCAACCCACAAACGATATTATCAGAGCAGCTCCGCAAACAGACGTAAGATCAGCTGTCCGAGTCTTAAGCCCGCACTTCTTCCTTCTTTATACTGCTCGGTCACTTCTCTGCTTTCTCCCATCGTGCGGATCAGATCATCCCGGATCTCCAGCACTGCGTCGCAATCTGCCAGGAAGCATCCATTCTCAAAGTGATGGTACAGGCTGCGGTAATCGAGATTGATCGTTCCGCAGGTCGCCATGCGATCATCTGCCACACTCATCTTCGCATGACAGAATCCCGGTGTCCACTCATAGATACGGACTCCATGCTTAACCAGATTATGATAGAAGGAACGGGTCACACTGTAAACCATCTTCTTGTCCGGGATACCCGGTGTTATGATACGTACATCAACACCACGCTTTGCTGCCAGTGTGAGTGCATGTGTCATCTCATCTGTAATGATCAGGTATGGAGTGATAAACCAGCAGTATTTCTCTGCTTTATTCGCCATACTGATATATACTTCCTCGCCTACCTGCTCACCATCGAGCGGACTGTCTGCATATGGCTGGACATAACCACGCTGTTGTGCTTTGTATGCATAGTGGATCACATATTTCTCCGGTACAAGTTCTTTTGACTTTACATTTCCGGCTGCATTCCACATTTCCAGAAATGCTACTGTCATAGACTTGACTGCATCTCCTTCCATACGGATCCCGGTATCTTTCCAGATTCCATACGGATGTGTGATGTTGAAATACTCATTCGCCAGATTGTATCCACCTGTGTAAGCAACCTTTCCGTCAATCACAGTAATCTTCCGGTGATCGCGATTGTTCAGGAACATATTCAGTCCCGGCAGAATCGGGTTAAATACACGGCATTTGATTCCTAAAGATTTCAGTTTTGTTGCAAAATCCATGTTCACAAACCAGATCGATCCCATATCATCATAGAAGATACGGACTTCTACGCCTGCTTTCACACGGTCTTCAAGTACCGTCTGGATCCGTTGCCATGCCTCTTCGTCTTCAATGGCATGATACTCCATAAAGATGAACTTTTCTGCCTTTGAAAGATCCTCCAGCTGTGCATCCAGCCCTTTGATCGCCTCATCATAATATGTAACATCTGTGTTCTGATAAACCGGGTAACAAGAGTAATTCGTCAGATAAGAAGCGATTGCCCCCGCCTGCGGACTCTCTTTTTTCATCCATTCGAGAATCTGTCTGTTATCCGGAAGATATGGGAGCAGTTTTTTATCAATCTCTTCATATCTTGCCCGCATCTTCTTCGTGCTTCCGTTCAGACCTACGAGAAGATACAGACTCACACCAAGAATCGGGAATGCAAGCATCAGTATGATCCATGGCATTTTCATCGATGAAGTCTTATCCATGCTGTAAAGTCCAAGCACAAGAAAGATTGCCACGATTCTTGTTGCCCAGTCAATAATAGTTGCGTATTCACTTACCTTTGTGAACAGAAAGAGAAGGAAAACAATCTCCAGCAAGATAGATACTGCTGTGAAGATCAGCCTCTTTGTTCCGTTCTCTGTCTTTTTCTTTCCTTCGAATGTACTGCTGCTCAAATCTACATGCCCCTTTTCTCTTTTCCTTTTAATAATTGCTATTTTCTCTTTGCATAGAAAGACGGAGAATCCGATCACTCAGATTCTCCTGACTCTTTTAATTAACACATACTATAACAGATATGGAAGGAAATTGAAACAAGTATTTTCTTTTTCCACTGTTTTTTTATTCATGTCTAAGTGCCTCGATTGGATTCATGTTCGCCGCTTTCACGGACGGGATCAATCCGAAGATAATACCGATCAGTGTGGAGAACAGCACTGCGATCACAATCGAAACTCCGCTGATTGCTACCGGAACTGCTGAGACTTTGGATATAATGTACGCAAGTGCGATTCCTCCAAGAACACCTATAATTCCTCCAAGCAGTGTCAGCACCGCCGCCTCTGTCAGGAACTGTGTCAGAATTCTGCGTTTTCTCGCTCCGAGTGCCTTCTTTAATCCAATCTCGCCGGTACGTTCTGTAACCGACACGAGCATGATATTCATAACTCCGATTCCACCAACTAACAGGGAAATGCTGGCGATCCAGATCAGCTGCTGATTTGTCGAGTTACTGATCTCCTGGATCTGTGTTGCCTGTTCTAACAGATCTTCTCCTTTGTATTTCACGGTATCATCTGAAACTGTCAGCATAGCATTTAAAATATCTGCGGCTTTCTCTCCTGCCGTTGTCATATCATCTGTACTTTTTGCACGCACGACAAGGTTCTGTGGTTCGTCATACTGGTAGATGACCGGCCATACATTATCCGGAATAATGATCTTTCCACTCTGGTCATCTGACATGTAGCGGTAGTAATCTTCCATTGAGTTGATTACCGGCTGGGACTCTGCTTTCTTTGCAACCATTCCAACGACAACAAAAGGCTCTCCCTTGATCTCGATCGTTCTTCCGATCACATCTGCATTGTCGAATAAACTTGCCGCTGTTGTCTTGTCTATCAAGGCTACTTTTCGTCCTTCGGAATAATCTTTGTCTGTTAATCCTCTTCCTTTGGTTATCTGATATCCGTAAACATCCAGGTAATTTCTGTCAATTCCAAGGATCACGCTGTTACTTAATGACTTTGCGCCGCGGTAAACTGCGTCGTATTCATTTCTTGTATGATATAAAGACGCTGTCTCCACTTCCGGGAGTTCAACGACTTCCTGCAATGTCTCGTCTGAGATCTCCGGCACTCCGTCCGGGAGTGACTGATACTGCAGATCGATCGGCCAGTCACCCTGATAGAGCTGTACATTTACCGCGTCATTTCCTGCACCGACCAGATTCTTCTTAATCTGTTCATTCGTTCCTTTGATCGTGGACACAATTGCTATAATGGAACCGATTCCTATGATGATTCCGAGCATTGTGAGCGCAGATCTTAATTTATGATTCCAAATTCCCTGAAACGCCAGTCTGATGTCTTCTAACATAATGGCACCTCACTCTCTTTCATTTTGATACTGTTCAGTCTTCTTAATAATAGTCGTACAGGGTATCTGCTTCCTGTGTCTTTGCGCCTTCTTTGACATCTCTGCCGTAAGGGAACGCGATCAGGTCGTCCATTGTGAGGCCGGAGGTGATCTCCAGTGAATTGTACATATTTTTGCCAACCTCTACATACTGTTTTGTTAATCTGCCATTATCGCCCCGCTTGTAGACATAATAGCGGTTTCCTTCCTCGCGGACAAACATTTTTTCAAGATAGATCGATCCATCACTACCTGCTGCAATTCCATCCATCGACAGATTCACAGACTCACCATTCGAGAGATTTGCGTCTCCGTGGATCACGAGCGTGAACGGATAGAAGGACTGATTCTGGTTCTCTCCTGTGGAATAATCGCTTACCGGTGAGTTGCCAACACCTGTAACTGTCGCTTCGTAGGATTCTCCCGACTGCCAGGACATTACAGTCACAGTCATTCCTTCTTTGATCTGATCAAGCATTGTCTCTCCGACTCTTCCGGTCACATAGAAACCTTCTTCTCCGACAACGCTGACAACTGGTTTGTTCTCATTCTTTGCAGACGCTTCGTCAGTCGCTTCTTTGACTACACCTTCTACCGTACTTTTGATCACGCCGTCCCCGACCTTTTTCTTCAGCTTTTTCAGTTCCAGTTCAGCGGATCTCCTGGAAAGATCCAGATCTTTGATCTTCTGCTCTTTCTCCTTGATTTGCTTCGTCACTTCTTCCTTTGACGGGAGGTCCGGGGTGTCTGGGATAACCGGATCTTCTGAAATATCCGGTTCCGGAGTTGGTTCTGGTTCCGGAGTTGGCTCTGGATTTGGAGTCGGCTCCGGGTCTGGAGTTGGTTGTGAATCCGGTATGACTACCTGTCCTGTTTTTCCATCGAGGATCCAACAGGATAAGAATTTTGTCGGCGCTTCTGCGTTATCTACTACATCAAAGGCACACACTTGACCCTCTTTTAATACTTTGAGCATAAACGGTGCATTTACGGCTGCCCCCGGTGCGCAAAGATAACGATACGGTTTTTCCATTGTTCCGTCTGCGTCTTCTTTATTATAAGGAACAGAATCTAATGTAATCTCACTGTAAACCTCTTTTCCCTTTAATGCTTCAGGGAATGGACGCTCAATTGCGGAAGACGGTACATCGTCTTTTTTATTATCATCTTTGGATGTGTCATCCTTCGCATTATCATCTTTCGAAGCATCGTCTTTTGAAGTATCATCTTTTGAGGTATCATCTTTTGTGTTGTCGTCTTTTGTCGTATCATCCTTCGAGGTATCACCATCCGGTTTTTTATTCTCATCCTCTTTTGATGTATTAAGAATGGTTGTCTTTACAGCACTCATCTTCTGTACAGTTGGCTGCTGTTCTCCATCTGCACTTGTCTGCACGACGGATGCCCCTGTATCTGCCTTCGCGGTCTTCGTCCCCTTGAGCTGGGTGATCTCTTTCTGCAGGTTCTGAATGTTCAGGTCAATCCCCTGAATCTGCATTTCTTTCATCTCAAGTTCCAGGGAAGAAAGTGTCGTGTCATATGCCACAAGACGGTCTCCGACTTTCACCGTATCCCCGGCTTTCACGTAAACCTGTGTGATCGGCATAGTATCATCCACGTAAATGTCCTGCTTCTGGTTCGTTGTGACGGTTCCGTAACTTGCAATCCCGCTATCATCGTACCAGCCACCGGAATTCACACTGCTGACAGGAGCTACTTTAACAGCCTTTCCGCTGTTCTTCACTGCGAAACCGATTCCAAGTGCAAGAACGATGCAGCCTGCTGCCACAGGAATGCCGATCTTGATTATTTTCTTTTTATTCATCCGCACTCTCCTCCGTTCCCGGAACTCCTTCCTGCATTGCATTCTCTTCTACAGGTTCTTCGTAACCGCCCTCGGCTCCTGACATATCTGAAGTACTGCCTGATGTACCTGAATCGTTCTTCACAACAGCTGCACCTTTTTTGCACTCCTCGCTTGGCCATACAATGTAATCAGAAGCTTTCAGTCCGTCTACGATCTCACAGGTTCCCATATCTTCGTTCGTCTCTCCGAGTGTAACAGAACGCTTCTCCAGCTTGTCATTATCTCCTGCTACCCATACATATGGATGATCTGAATCTGCGTCTACAATGTAGTCACGCATCAGCCACATCTTGTCTGCTTCCAGTGAAGTACTTGTCTCGATATAGACATGCTGTCCAAGCATCAATCCATCCATTGTATCCAATGTGACATAGAATGGATACTTTGTTGCCTGATTATCGCTGTTCTCAGAACCATAACTCATAGAATCCTGGGAACTGTTCTCCGGCTTCTCTGTGTCTACGTTATCTACTGTACCTGTCCAGATCTCATCTTCATTCACTCTGGAGCGGATCGTCACCTGTGTGCCCGGTGTCAGATCTCCGATGTTCTGCTCGCTGATCTTTCCTTTGATTCTGTATTTTCCTGTAGAAAGGATACTCATAAACGGTTTGGACTCTCCTGTAGAAGGATCTGTTCCCTGCTGTTCGTTGATCTCCTGTACAATTCCGGCAACTGTAGAAGTTACTGTAGACTGTTCCAGGCTCTTCTGTGTACGGTTTACTTCCAGCTCTTTTACTTTATAATTGTACTCTTCCTGCTTGATCTCCATCTGAAGTTCCTGGATCTGTGTCGTATAGGACAGCTGTTCGCTGGCCGGCGCACTCTTCTTCTCCGTTGTAAGTGTCGCGATCTGTGAATTCAGGCTGCTGATGTTGTTCGTGATCTTCTCAAGCTCCAGTTTTCCCTGATATAATGTCATGGCAAGCTCTTCTGTATCGTATTCAAACAACTTTGTTCCAGGCTCTACTTCCTGCCCTTTTTCAACAAAGATCTGTTTTACCTTCTGGTTGTCTGCCAGTGTCAGTTTCAACGTATCCTGTGCTTCAACCACTCCTGTAAAACGGTTCTGTGTCCCAAGTCCTGTCCCTGTGATCATTCCGACGGAATCCGCATAAAGAACATTCTCTCCATCTGCTCCACCTCCACCTGTCAGATTCTTCACAAGAATCAGGGCGATCACTGCCACAAGGAAGATACCTCCGCCGATCAACATTCCTTTTTTCTGTTTTGTATCCAATCTTCTTTTTTCTTTCGGCTGACTGGAGCTCTGTGTGTCGGATGACTGCTTTCTGATTCCCCGCATCTTTTGCCCTCCTGCTTTGTTTTATTTTTACTTCTTTTTGTGCAAAAGATAAAATCTCCGGGACATCCGGTACAATCTGCACAAAATATTCTCTCATACCATCAGTATACAAGAAATGTGCCTAAAAAGACATTGATATTTTCTTAAGATTTTTTATCTTTTTTCTATAACCGGCTCACAGACTCCTTCTGCCCCGGCAAGCAGAATCATCAGAAGCAAATCTCTCTGTGGTCCAAGCCATGCTTCTTTTGGCTCGTACCATTCCTGAAGGGTATGGATTCCGTCTTCTTCTCCACCTCTTCCAACAGTGATTGCCGGGATTCCCATACTGATCGGGATATTCGCATCCGTACTGCTCTCATACCGATACTCCGGTTCAATCCCCAGCAGTTCTGCCGCCCGGAATGCTGCTTTCACGATTGCGCAGTCCTTTGGCTGTGCCCCCGCCGGTCTCACACCGCGTCCTTCGATCTGCACTTTGATCTGCGGCTTTGAAGCATCCCATCTTGCATTTTCTTCTTCCACTGCCTGTTTGATCACTTTATGAAGTTCTTTGTCCAATCGGTTCAGCTCTTCTTCGCTGTCCGAACGGAGGTCTACCAGCATGGATGCAGAACCTGAAATTGTATTTACAGAAGTTCCTCCCTGGATCACGCCTACGTTAAATGTTGTCTTCGGCTCATTCGGGACCTGGAATTCTGCGATCTGTGCGATGGCTCGTCCCATTGCATGGATTGGATTAGGAATGCCAAAGTTCTGGAAACTGTGACCACCTCTTCCGGTAAATGCCACCTCATAACGGTGACTTCCTGTTGCCGTATAGATCACCCCGCCCGTATACTGGTTATCAATCGAGACAAATGCATCTACCTCTGGACATTCTTCTGAAGCTTTGTTGTCGTATCCGAACAGATACTTCACGCCCCTTAGATCTCCAAGTCCCTCTTCGCACACATTTGCACAGAAGATCAAGTCCCCTTTTGTGTGAAGATCTGCATGGATCATTGCTTTCGCTACTGCGATCATCTCCGCCACTGCATGTGTGTCATCGTTAATACCGGGACAATAATAACGATTTCCTTCTTTTCTTATCGTCAGATCTGTCCCTTCCGGGAATACTGTGTCTGTGTGCGCTGCAAGCATTACACTTGGTCCTTCACCGGTTCCCGGCCAGATCCCAAGCACATTTCCAACAGCGTCAATCCTGACATCCCTAAGCCCGATCTCCCGGAACCGCTCCCGGATATACTCCGCTTTTTTCTCTTCGTTATAAGAAGGTGCCGGGATCTGACACATATTGAGCGTGTCCTGAGTCGTTGCCGGATCTTCTTCCTTTATATATTCCAATGCCTGTTTTATTTTTTTATTTTCAAGAATCATTTTCCTGTTTCCCTTCGTTCTTTCTACTTTGTGTTTATAATATGAATATGAAGTTCCTCCACTTGCTGTAATAAACACTTTTAGTATATCATATTTTCTTAATGATACCGTGATTTTGCGGATTTTCTATAACAGTAATTTTTTTATTGAACTTTTTCATTTATCGTGGTATACTCTGACTAAAGTTTTGAACTTTCAAATTGAACTTTTTAGAGATTTTCGTATTGAAGCAGATTTTAAATTGAACTTTATATTTTGTTAATACTTTATTAATGGGGTCTGACCACCGGAAGGATGCCCCTAGAAAGGAGCTTTATGGAAACCTTTGCAGACAGATTAAAAGCCGCTATGAACGAGCAAGGCCTGAAGCAGGTTGATCTTGTTCGTCTTGCCCAGCAGAAAGGGATCAAGCTTGGGAAAAGTCATGTCAGCCAGTATGTCAGTGGGAAGACAATCCCGCGTACCGACATCTTACATTTTCTGGCAGATGCCCTGCAGGTTGATCCTGACTGGTTAAACAATAATAATGATAATGATTCCACACTGTCAGATGTTGATAAGATACAGACATCCGCAGATAATTCAGGAGGTATGAAAGTGAGAGAATTCAAAAAATCATCCAAGTTAAATAATGTATTATATGATGTGAGAGGTCCGGTTGTTGATGAGGCTGCCAGAATGGAAGAGATGGGAACTCATGTACTGAAGCTTAATATCGGAAATCCGGCTCCGTTTGGCTTCCGTACACCGGATGAGGTGATCTATGACATGAGCCGTCAGCTTTCTGACTGTGAAGGTTACTCTGCTTCTGCCGGTCTGTTCTCTGCGCGAAAAGCGATCATGCAGTATGCCCAGTTAAAGCACCTGCCGAATGTAACGATGAGCGATATTTACACAGGAAATGGTGTCAGTGAACTGATCAATCTTACCATGTCTGCTCTTTTGGATGCAGGGGATGAGATTCTTATCCCGTCTCCGGATTATCCGCTCTGGACAGCTTGTGCTACACTTGCCGGTGGAAAGCCTGTGCATTATATCTGTGATGAGCAGTCTGACTGGTATCCGGATATCGAGGATATGCGTAAGAAGATCAACGAGCGTACAAAAGCGATTGTTATCATCAATCCAAACAATCCGACCGGTGCTCTTTATCCGAAGGAAGTACTGCAGCAGATTGTAGATCTCGCAAGAGAGCACCAGCTGATCATTTTCTCTGATGAAATTTATGACCGCCTTGTTATGGATGGAAAAGAGCATGTTTCTATTGCTTCTCTCGCACCGGATCTGTTCTGCGTGACATTCAGTGGACTGTCCAAGTCCCATATGATCGCCGGATTCCGTATCGGATGGATGATCTTAAGTGGAAATAAAAATATTGCAAGAGACTATATCGAAGGAATCAAGATGCTTTCCAACATGCGTCTTTGCTCTAACGTTCCGGCACAGTCGATTGTGCAGACAGCTCTCGGCGGACATCAGAGTGTAAATGATTATATTGTTCCGGGTGGACGTATTTACGAGCAGCGTGAATATGTTTACAAGGCTCTGACGGATATTCCGGGAATCAGCGCAGTAAAACCGCAGGCTGCATTTTATATGTTCCCGAAGATTGATACGAAGAAGTTCAATATTGTGAATGATGAGAAATTTGCTCTTGATCTGCTTCGTGACAAGAAGATCCTGATCGTTCAGGGAAGTGGATTTAACTGGCATCAGCCGGATCATTTCCGCGTTGTTTATCTGCCGCGTATTGAAGTACTGAAAGAGGCGGTTGGTAAAATCGGGGAGTTCCTGCAGTACTATAGACAGTAGGAATTCAAAAAATGAGCTTTGGAAAGCCAAAACTTTCCAGAGCTCATTTTTTTCAGGGCAAATCCCAACTTTATCCAAGCAGTTCTCTTACCATCTCTGCATCAAATTCAACTTTCTCCACATGGTTCACCTCAATCTGATACAGTGCATTTGCTGCGATGTGTTCTGCTGCCTGTTCCAGATCTCGGATTCCTGATGTATTGGAGTACAGTTCAATCACTTCATTGAGTGCCTCATCTGTCATAATGCACTCTTCTGCCTTCAGGCTCATGCGTTTCAGCACCTTCGGAAGTGCGAATTTGGAGAAGATTACTTTCTTCTCTTCTGGTGTATAATCCGGGATATCAATGACAGCGAAACGGGACATGAGCGGTGCACTGATCTGATCCTTGTCATTCGCTGTAGCGATTGGATATACACCAACGGTAGGAATCATACACTCCATGTAATTGTCTGTAAATCCAAGGTTGTCCAGCAGTGTAAGTAAAACATCTGCCGGGTTTCCGTTTCCCTTTCCGGATGCCGCCTTATCCAGCTCATTAATAATGAATACCAGATTGGATTCCCCTGCCATGGAGAATGCTTCCATGATAATACCAGGCTTTGCATTAGAGTATATTCTTGAACTTCCTGTAAGCTGTTCGGCATCATTGATAGAACTCATATCAAGAGTTGTCCAAGGCATTTTAAGGATTTTTGCAACAAGGTAAGCAATCTGCGATTTACCAGTACCAGCAGGACCTACAAGAAGAATTCCATATGAAGGAAGTGTATGTGTACGGTTAATCTGAATTACAGTTTCAATAATTCTCTGCTTAACAGATTCCATACCAAAGAGTTCTTCATCAAGAATACGTCTTGCCTCAACAGGATCGATTGATTCAAAATAGTTGCTTTTCCACTGTATGTTAAGCATTATTGAAAGAGCTCTCTGTGCGTGACGTTTCTCCTCAGGAGTTACCTCGCTTGAACGAGCAACTGCAAGATTTCTTCTAGCCCATAATCTTATGTTATCAGGGAGAGTTATTCCGGCACAGTTAAGGAAATCAGAAATGCTTGTAATACTTGTAAGCTTCATACTGTCGCCTGACTCGTCTAATTCGTCATCAGGAATATCCTGAGCCACGATACTACTGTCTAAAAGACGTTCTATCATATACTGTAAAAATCCGTCTTCAGATGATAATTTCTGGCTGTTGTTAAAAGCAATCTCTCTTATTCTGTATACAGCATAACCATCTTCTACATTCTTACCTGAAAGCTTAACCTTAATGCGGTTCTCACCAAGCCATTTGATAAGGCTTGTAAATCTTGCATCTACCTTAATAATATTGCTTAAGATATTGCCGTCATCTGTCTGGAATTCAAATGCAGTCTTTTTGTATGGATTGGCAAACATTCCGATAGTTTCTGCAGCCCAGTTATGTTCACTGTTATCAAGAACGAATATAGGGTGTTCTGGTGAAGCTGTCTTATTGTCAGATGAAAATGTTGTATAGGTACATTCAAAAGATGATTCTTTTGAAGCATTCTTAAAATCAAATACTGGCATATTGTAATCTCCTGTGTAATTATATATTTATAATATGGACAGTTATAATTGATAGTCACATATGTTTTATAATAACACATTTTAAATAATTAGGAACAATAAATTATGGAATTGTAACAGATGTTGTATTGACTTGGAGTGAGCTTCAAGGATTAATATTCAATTGGATACAAAATGTAATGCAGCAGATATAGTAATAATTACAATTAAATTAAGAGGTTATGGCAAGAATATGACAATTAATGAGGCAGGAGAACGCTATAATATTACTATACATATTCTTAAGCTGTATGAAAGCTGGGAGTGGTGCAGAGGTTCTGTTAAAGCAGAATTGTTATTAATATTTATTGGGGTTAAAAGGAGAGTAAGAAATGGCAAATAAACCGGGTGGAAAAATGTTACTTATTATAACAACCTGTATGAGTGTAATTGCGGCATTCAGTCTTTTTAATAATGGACCACAGCATTTGCTGGCTGGTACAAAGACAGCATTATATAATGGACAGAATGTTGTGTATGACAGTCAGAAAGCTGGCGGAAGTCAGGTGGCATATAAGACTTATTGCACAGATAGTAATTGTACATTTCAGTATGCAGGTGAAGGTTCAGATAAAAAGATTGCTGTGATTAATATGGACAAGGAAAGTACAGTTATGAGCGAGCTTGCTGAAATTGTTGATGCTGACCTTATTGATATGCCAGATGATGTTAGCAATATTAATATCAGCCAGTACAATACTTTATTTGTTAATCCGACATCTGATGATTACAGAGTATCGGATGATATAACGGAATTTGCCGGCAAAGCTAATCTTGATGGTAAGACAATCGTTGTAATATATGATGTGGCACAGGATATTATTAATGGTGTATCAAGTGCGGACGAGCTTATGGATAATACGGTATGGCTTACTGGTGGTAAGCTTTCTGATAATGCTGGTGATGAAGAAATTAAGAACTGGGTTAATGGGCTTGGAATGGAGCTGATAGCTGATGATGAGGAATAGTAAGTCAGGATGGGATTCCAAGTTGTTCAAT
>OGRG01000656.1_pt1 | contig 29162 bp, 27 predicted proteins | sample 1553501 | NCBI WGS metagenome assembly OGRG01 (sample SAMEA2580018, study PRJEB22360) | human gut metagenome | biome: human gut; feature: human-associated habitat; material: faeces | place: Denmark | collected 2008/2010 | reverse complement strand
GCAATCAAACATAATGTTCAAATAGAAGTGAGTAAGGGTAAGAATGTAGGCTCGGCAGATAGTTTCTTAATGGCTCTCAGAGGTGCTCCAAGAGCTGATTACTATGCTTTTTGTGACCAAGATGATTTTTGGATGGAAGGAAAATTATTTGCGGCAGTAAAACAAATAGGCATAACAAATCAACCAGTTTTATGGTGTTCAGATTATCAGGTAACAGATTCAGATTTAAATGTTTTAATTCCATCTTCTCTCAAACAGCCTGTTCAGGATAGTGCAAGAGCAGTTTTTTATAACAATGTTCCAGGATGCACAATGGTATTCAATTGGGCTTTAATGCAGGAACTACGTAAAGTAAATATTTCTAAAATCAGAATGCACGATATTATGACAATCAATGTGGCATTAATAACTGGAAAAGTAATCTTCGATAAAACGCCCTATGTACTGTATCGGCAGCATGAAAATAATGTTTTAGGGTACAGTCATAAGAAAATTCAAATCGGGAAGTGGACTAAAGACAAGTTGGAACTCCTTAGAAATAAAGAAGACTATTCGACAGCAGAATATGCACAGGCTGTATTAAATGCATTTGAAACTCAAATGAGTGAAAAACAAAAAATGACTGCTTGCAGGCACTTTTTTGTTTTTTGCTCATTTGATAGGGCGGTGCTAGGTGCCGGTGGCACCTGTTTAGCACGGACCGAAGTGGAACGTAGATGCCCGTCAGACCAGGAAATCTCTGATTTTCCGGTCTGGCACTGCGTACTCAAGTACATTCAAATCAGACTATTATTAGAGGAGTTACCATATCATGAAGATCATTATCGTAGGCTGTGGCAAGGTGGGCTATACTCTCGTAGAGCAGCTTGGCAGCGAAGACCACGATATCGTAGTCATTGACGAGAAACCGGAAAAGGTTTCCACCATCACAAATAATCTCGATGCGATGGGCATCGTAGGAAACGGAATCAACCACCAGACTTTAATCGACGCCGGCATCACAACCGCCGACCTTCTGATTGCCGTGACCGGTGACGATGAGAAGAATCTGCTCTGCTGTGTCATCGCGAGAAAGACAGGCCACTGCCAGACCATCGCCCGTGTGCGCAATCCTATATATAATAAGGAAATAGAATTTTTAAAGAAAGAATTCGGGCTGGCAATGATCATCAACCCGGAACTTGCCGCTGCAAACGAGATTGCACGCATTTTCCAGTTTCCATCTGCGATCCGTGTGGATACCTTTGCCAAGGGTCATGTAGAGCTTCTTCATTTTAAAGTAACCAAAGGCTCTCCGCTGATCGCCTTAAAACTGTTTAACCTGCATCAGACATTGCACAGCAACGTTCTGGTCTGCACCGTCATCCGTGGGGATAAAGTCATCATTCCAAACGGTGATTTTGAATTTCAGGAAAACGACGTGGTTGCGATCGCATCCGAGCGCCGCAATGCAATCGACTTTTTCCGCAAGATCGGCATCGTGAAAAACCGTGTCGGAAACGCCATTCTCGCCGGTGGCGGCAAAGTGTCATATTATCTGGCAAAAAGTCTGCTCGCTTCCGGCATCCGTGTGACGATCATTGAAGTGGACCGCGAACGCTGTGACATATTAAGTGAACTGCTGCCGCATGCCACCGTGATCTGCGGGGATGCAACTGATCAGAATCTTCTTTTACAGGAAGGTCTTGAACATGCGCAGGGTTTTGCAGCGCTGACCGGATTAGATGAGGAGAATATCCTTCTCTCCCTCTATGCAAATGATGTCTCTAATGCAAAGACCGTGACAAAAATCAACCGGATCAATTTCCATTCGGTCATCAACGAGCTGAATCTTGGAAGTATTATTTATCCGCGTATCATTACGTCGGATTACATTTTAAAATATGTACGTTCCACTTATAATTCCAAAGACAGCAATGTAGAAACGCTCTATAAACTTGCAAACGGTAAAGCCGAGGCTTTGGAATTTATTATCAAAGCAGACTCCGCCGTTGCAGGAATTCCACTCGCAGATCTGCATTTCCGAAAAAATACTCTGATCTGCTGTATTTACCGCAATGGCAAAGTTATTATCCCGAGTGGTCAGGATATCATGATGGCCGGTGACTCTGTTTTAGTCGTACTTTCCGGTTACCGCATTTCCGATATCAAAGAGATTCTGGAGGACTAGGCGGCAATGAATTATTCGATCGTTTTATATATTTTAGGCTGTGTTTTAAAATTTGAAAGTGCCTTTCTGGTACTTCCCGCACTGGTCGGACTGATCTACCGTGAACATGCTTCTGTCTCCTATCTGGCAGTTGCAGTTTTATGTCTGATACTCGGTGTTCTTCTGACTCATAAAAAGCCACGTTCTACAAATCTCTACACCAGGGAAGGTTTTGTAGCTGTCGCACTCAGCTGGATCATCATGAGTATTTTCGGTGCCATTCCTTTTGTGCTGACCGGAGATATTCCGTTTTATGTGGATGCACTGTTTGAGACGATCTCCGGTTTTACTACAACGGGGTCAAGTATTCTGACCGATGTGGAGAGCATCTCAAAAGCCAGCCTGTTCTGGCGCAGTTTCTCCCACTGGATCGGCGGTATGGGAGTGTTCGTTTTCATTATGGCGATCCTCCCTATGATGGGCGGCTCCACGATGAACCTGATGAAAGCAGAGAGCCCCGGGCCTTCCGTGAGCAAGCTGGTTCCGCATGTGAAAGATACCGCAAAAATCCTTTACGGCATCTATATTGCCATCACGATCTGTGAAGCGACGATTTTGCGTGCACTCGGCATGCCGTTATTTGATTCGCTGACGACTACCTTTGGTACTGTCGGCACCGGTGGATTCGGCATCAGAAATGACAGTATTGCCGGTTATTCCCCTGCGATCCAGATTACGATCACAGTTTTCATGATCTTAAGCGGTATCAATTATACTGCCTATTTTTATATACTGACAGGCAAAATAAAAGAACTCTTTAAAATTGAAGAAGTCCGCTGGTATCTCGCGATCATCTTCGGATCGGTGGCTGTCATCACATGGAATGTCCGGTCCTTGTATCCGACGTTCAGCGAGACTCTGCGCCATGCATTTTTTCAGGTTGGCTCCATTATCACAACGACCGGATATGCGACCACAGACTTTGATCTCTGGCCTGCTTTATCTAAAACTCTGTTGGTAACACTAATGTTTATCGGTGCCTGTGCTGGAAGCACAAGCGGCGGTATAAAAGTTTCCCGTATCCTGATCTTACTGAAAACGATCCGTAAGGAACTTTCACTGATCATCCATCCGCGTCAGGTAAAAAAGATCCGTATGGACGGACATCCGGTCGATCACGAAACCTTACGTTCCGCGAACGTATTTCTGGTCGTTTATTTTGTACTGCTGCTGACTTCTATGCTCCTGATCAGTGTGGATGAGTTTGATTTTTCAACGAATTTTACTTCCGTTGTCACGGTGTTAAATAATATCGGCCCCGGGTTAAATCTCGTCGGTCCGACACAGAATTTTTCAATTTTTTCTCCGTTTTCCAAATTCGTTCTGATGTTTGACATGCTTGCCGGAAGACTGGAACTGTTTCCGATGATGATTCTTTTAATGCCATCAACCTGGAAACGCAAATAATCGGATATGTGATACAGATATTCGATCGTCATGAATAACAGAATCACAAAATGACTATGAAAGGATTTATTTATGTGGATTGCAAATAACTGGAAAGATTATGAAGTAATAGACTGCTCCTGTGGCGAAAAGTTAGAGCGCTGGGGTAATTATACGCTTGTTCGCCCGGACCCGCAGGTCATCTGGGATACGCCCAAAAAAGAAAAAGGCTGGAAACACATGAACGCTCACTATCATCGCAGCAAAAAAGGCGGCGGTGAGTGGGAGTTTTTTGATCTGCCGGAGCAGTGGAGTATCCATTACGGTTCTCTGACATTCCAGCTGAAACCGTTCAGTTTTAAACACACCGGACTTTTCCCGGAGCAGGCGGTAAACTGGGACTGGTTTTCCGATAAGATCCGTTCGGCAAAACGCCCGGTCAAAGTCTTAAACCTGTTCGCCTACACGGGCGGTGCCACCCTTGCCGCTGCCGCTGCCGGAGCTTCGGTCACACATGTGGATGCCTCAAAAGGTATGGTCACCTGGGCAAAAGAAAACGCTGCATCCTCCGGTCTCTCGGATGCGCCGATCCGCTGGATCGTAGATGACTGTGTCAAATTCGTGGAGCGTGAGATCCGCCGCGGCAATCACTACGACGCGATCATCATGGACCCGCCTTCCTACGGAAGAGGCCCTAAAGGTGAGATCTGGAAAATCGAGGAATCCGTTTATCCGCTGATCAAACTCTGCGCCCAGCTGCTGACAGACAAGCCTCTGTTTTTCCTTGTAAATTCTTACACAACGGGACTTCAGCCTGCAGTGCTGCGCTATATGATCGCCACTGCGTTAGAAAAATATGACGGAACCGTCACCGCAGATGAGATTGGACTGCCGGTGTCCTCCAATGGACTGGTGCTGCCTTGCGGGGCAAGCGGACGGTTTGAGGGGAAATAAAGACTACCCTGATTTTTTATATAACTTTCTCAAAAAAAGGAGTTCTGCATCAACAAAAGTTGTTGATGCAGAACTCCTTAACTTTTTACAACATCTTCTTCTTCCGAAGCACCAGCATCGTCACAATGCAAATCAGCAGTGTCAGAACACAGATGATCAGAAATCCGTGCGGTGTATTTGCAAACGGCATCCATTTTTCATTGACATTCATTCCATAGATACCGGAAATAACAGTCGGGATTGCCATGACGATCGTGATGGATGTCAGGTATTTCATGACATTATTCAGACGGTTATCAATGACAGATGACATCAATTCTCTGGTACCATTGATGATATCACGGTAAATGGATGTCATCTCGATTGCCTGCCGGTTCTCGACAATAACATCACCTAGCAGTTCCTTGTCCTCCGGGTACTGCTCTAAGCGCTTATATCTGGTCAGCCGGTCTAAGACCACGCCATTTGCACGCAGGGATGTCGCAAAGTAGACCAACGTAGACTCTAATTCGTGAAGGTCGATCAGATCGATATCCTCTGTATTTTTGCCAATCCGCTCCTCGATCTCCGTTCTTTTCTTATCGATGACACGCAGGTTCATCTGATAGTTTGTCGCCGTGCGGAACAAAATCTGATATACAAAACGCATTTTTTTCTTCGTGCTGAACTCTTTCACACGGTTGTTGACAAAGTTCTGCAATACCGGTGTATCATCGGTACAGACTGTCACGATCACATCCTGCGTTAAAATGATACCGAGTGGGATTGTCGTGTAACTCTGTTTTTCATGACGTATCTCAACCGTTGGAATATCGACTAAAATCAAAGTATAACCATCCTGAAGTTCGATACGGGAGCTCTCCTCCTCATCGAGTGCGGCCTGGATATCTTCGATATCTACATTCAATACTTCTGCAATCTCGGCACATTCCTGATGCGTCGGCTGGAGCATCTGCACCCATACGCCGTCCCCGATCTTTTCCTCTTCCTGGATCCGCTGATTATCCGTCTTAAAATATCTTATCATGGCATTTTCCTCAATTTCCCGGGATACTGCCATGTATCATGCCAGGTTTTTGCACATTACATTTTCCGGGAATCTTTCTATTCAATTTCTCTGTCATAAATGATCTGATATGCGTTTAAGCCCAGTTTCCTGCCAAACTTAACGCCTGCCTGTCTGATCTGACCACAGTAAGAAAAACCAAAGCGTTCATGCAGACGGATACTGACTTCATTTTCACTGGTAATCAGTGAAACAACTGTTCCGATCTGCGGGCACTCTTTGGCATATTGCAATGTTTTCTCCATGAGACTGCGGCCAATGCCACGCCCTCGATAACCCGCATGAATATAAATAGAGATCTCAACTGCAGGGTCAAAAGCCTTTCTTTCCCTGTAACGTGAAAGAGAGGCATAACCCGCGACTGTGCCTGCCTCTTCATATACAAAGATCACATACTGGCCTGTGTGTTCCTGAAACCACGCCAGACGATCCTCGTAATCCTTGATTTCCGTATCAAATGTTGCTGTTGTATGTAAAATGGCATCGTTGTAAATGTCCATCACTGCCGGAATGTCTTTTAACTCTGCTTTACGAATCATAATAATCCCCATTTTTGCGCATCTCAAGTTTGTGCGTAAGCACAAATCTTGCGTGTGAAAAATCTTATTTTTCACACTGATACCTCAACATTATTTATCATAGCACAGATTTTTATACGACGCCATGAAAAGTTTGTAAATTCCATGTAAATGAGATTTTGGGTTATCATTTATTTTTCATATTCTTCCCACAGCTTCCGCAAACGCTTCCAGATAAATATCTGCCTGCTCCCTGATCTTGTCCTGTTCCTTTTCACTTGCCGCATCATAAACCCCAACCGTCACAAACCCGGCTTTTTTCGCCGTCCCGATCGCATAAAGTGCATCTTCAAACACCAGCGTGTGTTCCGGTTTTGTTCCAAGGAAATCAGAAGCCGCATGATAAATGTCCGGCTCCACTTTTCCTTTGCCGATTTCCGTGCAGGTAAATATCCGTTCAAAATAAGAAAGCAGGTCTGTGCGCTTTAATGCTGCCTCCACCATAGGGCGGTCTGTCGAGGTTGCCACGACCATTTTTATTCCTTCTGCCTGCAGTTTATCCAAAAACTCCCTCACGCCCTCTTTGGGCTGTACCTCTTTTTCATACGCAGTATAAACGATATTATTTACACCGGTCACGATCTCATCCGTCGATTCCGTGAGGTGGTAATTTTCTTTCACGTATTCCGCACCCTTTTGCATGCTCATGGAAAACAAAATCTCCGAAAGTTTTTCCCGCACCTCAATTCCTTTGTTCTGCAGATACCGCTCGCTGGCGTGTTCCCAGACCGGCATGGAATCAAGCAGTGTTCCGTCCATATCAAAAATTGCGCCCTGTATCAGCTCTGTTTTCATATTCATCCCTATTCTTGTATTTGTAGTTTTGTTTTTCTTCAATGTCAGACTCATGCATCTCAAAAATTTATTTACCATTAATGCCAGGTTCATGCATTTTGACTTACCTGCACACTTCCTCGGACAACTTCCTCAGTTCCTGTGCAGCTGCCCTGATATCCTTCTGCGCAAAGATAGCGCTGATCACAGCCACGCCGTCAATCCCCGTTCCCTTTAACTGTAAAATGTTGTCCCGGCTGATCCCGCCGATCGCAACCACGGGGATCTGTACTGCTGCACAGATTTCTTTTAACACCTCATGATCTAACGTTCCCACATCTTTTTTCGTGCCGCTTCCAAACACAGCACCAGAGCCAAGGTAAGTCGCCCCGCATTTTTCAGCGCGCAGCGCTTCCTCCACCGAGTGTGCCGAAACTCCGATGATCTTATCCTCTCCAAGTCTTTTTCGCACTTCCCCTGCCTCCATATCATCCTGTCCGACATGCACACCGTCCGCATCAATCTCCAATGCAAGATCCACGTTGTCATTAATGATAAACGGCACCTTGTACTCCCTGCACAGTTTTTGTATCTCTTTTGCCTCCTCTAAAAATGCCTGCTCCGAAAGATTTTTCTCGCGAAGCTGTAAAAAGGACACACCGCCCTCCAACGCCTTTCTGACCTGCTCATATAATGTCTGACCATTTAACCAGCTTCTGTCTGTTACCCCATATAATAATAACTGTTTTCTATCGAATCTCATAACGTGCTCCTCTCTCTAATATATCTCCATCCATACACGACACTGCATCCATCAGGCTCACACGGTAAGTTCCGCTGCCCGACTGTCCGCTTTTCTCCGCCGCAAGCTCCCCGGCATATCCCATCATGCAGACTGCTGCCGCCGCTGCCTGTAACTTATTTTCCGGATTCGCAGCAAGAAATGCGGTTAAAATACCGGACAGCTGACATCCTGCCCCGGTCACATGCCCCATCTGCGGATTACCATTTCGAATCACATAACAACTGCTGCCATCCGTGACCAGATCTATGGCTCCGGTGATGGCAACGATCGTCTGCAGTTTCTTTGACAGCATTTTTGCATTACTAATATGCTGTGCTAAATTTTCCTCTGTCACTGTATCTGCATTATCTGCGTCCACGCCTCTTCCAGAACCATCTATACCTGTAATTTTTCCACAATGATCTGATTTATCAGTAATTTTTTCCACATCCATTGTATCTGACACTGCCATATTTCCACTATTTTTTTCCTGTGTTCCACACAAAGATGCCAAGGTTTTGATCTCTGAAATATTTCCCCGGATCGCATCAAACCGTACTTCCTTTAAAAGCTGCTCCGCCGTCTGTTTCCGGAAACTGCTTGCACCGACTCCAACCGGGTCTAACACCACAACATGTCCAAGTTTATTTGCCATTTTCCCCGCTTTTTGCATTGCAGGGATTTTCTTTTGATTTAGCGTTCCAAGATTTAGATTTAACCCCATGCAGTGTGCCGTGATTTCTTCTACCTCTGCCTCCTCATCTGCCATGATCGGACTTGCCCCGCATGCCAAAAGGACATTTGCAACATCATTTGCTGTCACATAGTTTGTTATATTATGGATCAACGGTGCCACGCACCGCACATTTTCCAGATACTCTTTCATAAATTTTCTCCATTATAAAATTCCACAGTAGATTTCACTGACAAAATTTCCTGCCCTGTGTTAACCACTTTTACGCACATTATACCTCATTTCCCCCTTCCCGCCTATGCGACTTTATGAATTTCTCATCTGTTTTTAAGATTTCCTTCATTTTCCAGTCAAGAAATGGTCACAATTATTCCGTATCATTAATAACATCAAAAGGAGCTGTTGAGTTTCGACTCGGTGGTTGGGGTTCTGTCAGTTCCGTCAAAAAACAATCCTGCCAGATTTTCCGGCAGGTTTACATATAAAAAGGACTTTAGAAAACATCTCCTCCGTTTTCTAAAGTCCTTTTCCATATACCGGTCCAATGAGCATTCACTATATTGCAGGCACGGATCCATATCCCATTTTATATACGATCAGATACAGGATCAGCAGATGCACCGGATAAAATGCGTAAAAGAAATATTTCATTCCAAAGCCACGTTTTCCATTGTAATAAAAGATTGGAACGAATGCAAACACTGCTGCCCATTCCCACCATACAAATGCCAGACATCCAAACACGACCTGCTGTATTCTGCTTCTCCGGAACAGGTAAAATACCATAATGCAGAGAACTCCGAGTGCGCCGTAATCCGTTGATAAAAACTCTGCCGCAAACATTCCGGCAAGGATTGCAATCGTAGATAATGCCGTCCGCTTCCAGACACTCCAGCGGCTCTGGTTCATCACCGCATCATACGCCATCATGGTAAGCAGACCCAGCAATAATGTAAAAAACACATTCTGATATCCGACTTCCAAAACTTTTCCGTTGAATGCCAGATCAAACGGGATCTCAGATACTGCCGCAAAACATCCCAGACGCAGTGCATATTTTTCCCGGTCTCTTGTATGCATAAATCCTTCTACCAGAAGAAAACAGAATATCGGAAACGCAATTCTTCCGATATTCCGCATCACACGATACAGCTGATAAAGGCCGTCATTATAGCCTCCGAATTTTAATATACGAATGATCACGGTTGCCGCAATATGATCGATCAGCATTGTTACGATCGCGATTATTTTTAATGCGCTTCCACTGAGTCCTTTTCTTTCCATGAAATCCCCTATCTGTCTCAAATTTCTCTCTTAACCGAAAAAAGAGAAAGACCCGTTCATCTTTCTCTTTTCCTGTTTTCATCTGGTACTAGCCTACAAATTCTTCTACACATCTGCGGTATGCTGCTACCGGATCATCTGCCTGAGTAATCGGTCTTCCGACTACGATATAGTCAGAACCAAGTTCTTTTGCCTTTGCCGGTGTTGTCACACGTTTCTGATCGCCAACATCGCCGTCTGCAAAACGGACACCCGGTGTAATGGTAAGGAATTTGTCTCCACATACCTCGTGTACTTTTCCTGCTTCAAGCGGAGAACATACAACGCCGTCTAATCCGGCTTCCATCGTATTCTTAGCATAATGCATAACAGTCTGGTCGATCGGTTTATCGATCCACAGTTCCTGCTGCATTACCTCTTCACTGGTGGAAGTAAGCTGTGTGACTGCGATCAGCAGTGGTCTTGTTCCATCTTCTCTCGTGAGTCCCTCGATGGCTGCCTGCATCATCGCCTTGGTACCTGCCGCATGTACGTTACACATATCCACGTCCAGTCCTGATAATACGGACATTGCTTTTTTAACGGTATTTGGAATGTCATGTAATTTTAAATCAAGGAAAATCTTGTGTCCCATCTGTTTGATCGTGCGGACGATCTCCGGTCCCTCTGCATAAAACAGCTCCATGCCGATTTTTACAAAAGGTTTTTCCTCTTTGAATTTTCCAAGAAAATTGATCACTTCTTCTTTGCTGTTAAAATCACATGCAATAATAACGTCTCTTCCCATATCTTCCTCCTGCTTTACCCTATCCGGTTTATTTTCCCATTGTCAAATGCAATCTATCGTCAAGAATTATACCCGTATAGCAGGTGTTTTGCAAGTCATTTCCATGACTTAAGCGAGCTTAAAACGATTGATCGTCTCCATCAGGTCTTTTGCGATTGCCTGCAACGTCTCGGTATGTTCGCTGATCTCTTCCATTGTAACATTTACCTGCTCGGTGGAAGCATTGACTTCCTCGGTTGCCGCTGCGGACTGCTCAGATACCGATGCGATCGTTCCCATCTTATCCACAACAAGATCTTTGTTGGCAGACATAGTGTCATTCAGGGCATTGATACGTTCCATACCGGAGCCTAACATTTCGATCTGTTTCATAATCTCGCCAAAGATCTCTTCCGTGCGGTTGATCGCCTCCTGCTGCTCAGTCTGCAGTACTTCATTTTCCTGCATCGTGGACTCAACCAGTTTTGATTTTTCCGTGATTTCCGTGATGATCTTCTTGATCTCATCCGTTGACTCTTTCGACTCATCCGCCAGTTTACGGATCTCATCTGCAACAACTGCAAAACCTTTTCCCATCTCTCCGGCTCTTGCTGCCTCAATACTTGCATTTAACGACAACAGGTTCGTCTGGGATGTGATGTCTGCGATCGTATCCGATATGTAAAAAATCTTATCAATACTCTCAACCATCTCATTCATAACCTCTAACGAAACTTTTGATTTTTCAGCTGTTTTTCCTGATTTTTCAATCAGATCTTTTACACTCTCAATTCCCTCGGTGCTGACTTCATTTGCCTTTTCTGTCATTCCATTCATGCCGGAAACATATTCTTTTGTCTCATCTAAGCTGTTCTTTAAATGCTCTACTTCCGTGTTGGCTTCCTGTGTACTTTCCGCCTGTTTTACCGCACCCTGCGCCACACTGTCGATTGCCTGTGTTACCTGCTCGATCGTTGTTTTTGTATTTCCAGCGACTTCTGAGATGCCTCCTGCAACTTCAAGAATATGGTTTGATTTATCCTCGACTGCATGGATCAGTTCGGACACATCATCCATCATACCGTTAAAGTTCGTCTCAAGCACACCAAACTCATCGCTTCTGGTAACTTTGATCTTCTCGGAAAAATCACCGCCCGCCACACGATGTGTCGCATTCTGGAGTTTTTTGATCTCGTGGTTAAAACTGAGCGCTGTCAGGACTGCGATCACACATCCAAAGATCAGACCGATCACACCGGCCATCAACGTTCCTATGTTAATGTTGATCAGGTTCTTCTGGTTTTCCTGATCACTGATACAGCCGAGCAGTCTCCATCCGGTAATGCGGTCTGTCATCGCCGTAATGGCACAGTCCCTTCCCTCTGCACGCATGGTATAAGATGCCTGCAATACGATATCATCCGCTGCCGGATCTTCATTTTCCTCCAGCTGTGCTTTCTGTTCTTCGAGTTTATCTAATTCTTCTGTTAACGGAGCAAAAAATTCGAGGTCAGCAACTGTACCATCTGCAAAAGTATTACTTTCGCTGTCAACCACGATATTTCCCTGCTCATCTACCAGCATAACAAATCCCGTATTTAAAAGTCTGATATTTTCCACATAGTCTGCCAGTGCAGATGCATCAATATCCATCGCAACAACGCCCTGGACAACATCTTTATATTTTACTTCCTGACATACCGTAATGATCTGCTCCCCGGTTTCTTCATCCACATACGGCGCAGTGATATAGCTGAAAATAGAATTTACTTTTGCTTTTCTTCCCTGACATGCGGTGTACCATTCTTTCCCGGAAAGGTCTTTATTTTCCACCGTGTTCATCGCTGTCTTTGAACCGTCAGCTTCGTATTGTACCCATCCGGTGATTGTTCTGCCATCATTTAAAGCATAATAGGCACGCACCGAACCATTTACGACTTTACAGGCTGCAACCAGTTCGTCGTTTACATTGTCAATATATTTATCATAGTTTTCCGGCTCAAGCAAAAGCTGTTTGATACTGTCTTTTCTCGTCAAAAGATCTACCGGTATACTGATCGTTTTCTCATATGTCTGCAGACTTGTCATCGCACTGTTTAGTGTCTGCTCACTCGTAAGCTGCATGTTACTGTTTAACACGCTCTCTACTTTACTGTGTGTCAGAAGTGCACAGATCAAAACACTTCCAAGAATCGCAGCCATAAACGCTGCGATCAGCTTCGCACTAAGACTTGTTTTTTTCTTCATTTATGAAATCCTCCTTCTTTCCTCGTTATGTAAGCGGTTACATTTTTTATTATAACATAGATATGACAAATAGGGAATATATTTTAAACAAAGAAAAACCGCCAACCCATGATCTCTCAAGGATTGACGGCTTCCCATCTCATAGTCGGCGCGACAGGATTTGAACCTGCGACCTCTGCGTCCCGAACGCAGCGCTCTACCAAGCTGAGCCACGCGCCGTAATCAAGTCGTCTTGAATCGTGCTTGATTATATTATCACATCTCTACGGAAATGTCCATACCTAATTTTATATTTTTTCAAATTTTTCTCTTAAACTCACTTGCAGAGTTAAATTCTACCCTTCTATGAAATTTAATCCTGTAAAAACATGCTGTTTCTTTTTACACATTACTATTCATATCAGTTTATACTAAATACCATGATGGGCTACACTTTTATTACATTAAGCAGATCCACCCGTTTTCTTTATCCAACTATCTGCAGCCGTCTTATATGTTATGGGCTATTTTTTTCAGCGTTCGTGTATTTCGCCCGTTCTCCCACTTCATTGCTTATGTTTTGGGTTATTTTTTTCCGCATTCATATATTTTGCCCATTTTTTCATGTATCCTCCTCTTTTATTTTCAAAATGGGTGAATTTCTTCATTTAACATCAAAATAGCCCTCGTTTTTTCGTTTTCATGGACTATTTTAAGTATTTCGACCTAATTTTCACCCATTTTGATTGAAAAATACTATAATTCAATAAAATTTCGGACTATTGGTTTCTGATATATATACCTTTCGCCCATTTGAATACCTATACATTGTTCATGTAAAATAATATTGAATCAGTAGTTCTACATACTCATAATCTAAAGGATTCTACAACTGTAACTTTGAATATACATTATGAGCATAATTTTCATTATCCATCATTCCAAAATGTTCCCAATAATACACTTCACCTGTAACAGGATGACGGATGGTGAAATCCGGATATATACTAACATTTTGAATCTGTAATAAACATTCATAACGAAATGGGATTTTGTGTTCGAATAACGCATTTATGATTAAAGCTTCAGATTTTGACCGGACCAGAATTCCGGGAATGGTTTTATGTATCAATTTTTGTGGTTCTTTCGGATTGTTTGTGTAAGAAGCATTTACCCACTCATCCAGTTCTTGCTTTAACGGTACATAGACTCCTGACAAAAGTTTCTGCAACTCTGGATGTTCCTCTACATGATATGAAGAAAATTCATCTAAGCTATATTGCTTCAGATAAATATCTATCCTTTTCTCCTCCTGCTTAAGTTTTCGCAGCCTGCTCTCTAAATATTTTCGTTTTACCAGTTGTTCCGCAAGTTTTCGTTCACTTTTGGAAATGTATTTTGTTTTACCCTTATCGGTATAATACCACTTATAGTACTTATTATTTCTCGTACAGAAAAATGTACCTGATGGAAGCACGTCAATCTGGCTTTGTAAGTCATTGATCCGATCCTCCACTTTTTGTTTTTCCTTCATCATTCGTTGATATAGCACAAAATAAGTCCTCCAATACTATTATTTTTATGCAATAATTCTAACACAGTGCTGTTTCCCTGCAAATCTACAATTTTAATTTCATTTAGATTTTCATTGAAATTGTTTCATTGATTTATTCATGATATAATGAGCGCAAGTGAGTCAACATGCCTGCATGATTGACGAACGGCAAATGGCATCATAAATGAGTCAAAATACTATGTATTAGAATGAACATAAAAAATATACAAATATAGAGTAAACACAAACTGGAAATGTTCCAGTAACGGACAAGAATGGAGATTTTTATGAATAGAACCGTACTAGTTACCGGTGCCTCCCGTGGAATCGGACGCGCGATTGCATCCGCATTTGCCGCAGAGGGTGACCGGCTGATCATTACCTGTTCCAGATCAGAACAGGAACTTTTAAATTTCAAAAAAGAACTGGAAGAAACTTTTCACACGGAAGTGCTCGCCAGCGTGGGCGATATTTCTTCCTTTGAATATGTCGAACAATTATTTGAACAGATCACAGAACGCTTCGGTGGAGTGGATGTCCTCATCAACAATGCCGGTATTTCCTATATCGGGCTGCTGACGGATATGTCGATCGATGACTGGAACCGCATTGTCTCCACAAACCTCACATCCGTCTTTTCCACCAGCCGGCTCGCAATCCCACATATGGTGCACGAAAAGAAAGGAAAAATCATCAATATCTCTTCCGTCTGGGGCATTGCCGGTGCCTCCTGTGAAGTTGCTTATTCCGCATGCAAAGGCGGCATCAATTCCTTTACAAAAGCACTTGCAAAAGAACTTGCACCGAGCAATATCCAGGTCAACGCGATCGCCTGTGGTGTCATTGATACGCAGATGAATGCCTGTTTTTCCGAAGAAGAACGCGCAGAACTTGCAGATGAGATCCCGGCAGGAAGATTTGGAACGCCGGAGGAGACTGCCCATCTAGCAGTACAGCTTGCCACAGGAAATGAATACCTGACCGGGCAGATCATTACATTAGACGGCGGGTGGCTGTAACCCGCCGCATTTTTATGTCCCACACTATTCTGCCACTAAAATAACCACACTTCTCGGCGGAACTTTCAATGTTTTTTTATAATAAAACTCGGTCTGTGCCTCCACATCTTTTCCATCCTCATACTCTATGTTTGTATTGACACAGATCTTCCACTGCAGATTGTTCGGCAGTTCCGGAAGCTGCATCACAAGTGTTTCCCAGTATGCATTCATTCCATAGAAAATGATATCATCCCTGGTATCCGCGTCATCCCTGCCGGCATACATGATCCCGATCAGTTTACTGGTATAATCCGTACCCCCATTCCACGGGAAACCATTGTGGATACTGATCTCCGGTAGGCCGCAGAGCGCTTTTTTCGTGGAGCGGCGCAAAATCGGATATTTTTCGCGAAATGCGATCATATACCGGAAGAAATCATGGATCTCCTGATATTTCTCCAGTCTGGTCCAGTCAAGCCAGGAAATGATATTATCCTGGCAGTAGGCATTATTATTGCCAAACTGTGTATTACAAAATTCATCTCCCGCATAAAACATGGCAGGTCCCCTGCTGCACATTAAGGTTGCACATGCATTTTTTACCATTCTAAGACGCAGTCCTTCGATCTGCGGATCATCTGTCTCTCCCTCTGCTCCACAGTTCCAGCTGTTTCCGTTGTTATCACCATCCGAATTATTCCAGCCGTTTTTCTCATTGTGCTTCGTATTATAGGCATACAGATCATACAATGTAAATCCATCATGACAGGTGACAAAATTAACGGATGCACTGTCTCCGCGGTGCTCCGGATAAAGATCTTTTGAACCGGTGATACGCGTGATTGCTGTTCCTGCCATACCATCCGTACCTTTTAAAAACTGACGGATATCATCACGGTATCTTCCATTCCATTCTGACCATCGGTTCCATGACGGAAAACTTCCAACCTGATAGAGACCACCCGCATCCCATGCCTCCGCGATCAGTTTGACCTTTCCAAGAATGGCATCACATGCAATCGCCTGAAGCAATGGCGGATCTGCCATCGGTGTCCCTTTTTCATCGCGGGTTAAAATGGATGCCAGATCAAACCGGAAACCATCGACACGATACTCCGTTACCCAGTATCGCAGACAGTCAATGATAAAACGTCTTACTGCCGGATGATTACAGTTCATGACATTGCCACAGCCACTGAAATTATAATAGTATCCATCCGGTGTCAGGATATAATAAATATCATTATCAATTCCCTTAAAAGAAAAACATGGACCATGTTCATTTCCCTCTGCCGTGTGGTTAAATACAACATCCAGGATAACTTCGATTCCATTTTCCTTTAGCTCGTAGATCAGTTCTTTTAACTCATCGCCCTCGTGGTTATGTTCCACCACCGAGGTATAACTGGTATTGGGCGCAAAAAAACAGACTGTATTATAGCCCCAGTAATTATACAGGCGCTCTCCGTCTACCACTCTGGTGCTTTCCATCTCATCAAACTCAAAAATCGGCATCAGCTCGACTGCATTCACTCCCAGATCCTTCAAATACGGGATCTTCTGGCGCAGTCCCTCATAAGTGCCTTCTGCCCCCGGTGTAACACCCGATGATGCATCTTTTGTAAATCCCCTCACATGCATCTCATAAATAACAAGATCCTCAAACGGATGCTCCGTCGGACGGATATCTCCCCAGTCAAAGTTGTTTTCCACAACCCTTGCGTGATAAATAAAATCCGCTCCGCCTTCCGGGCGTTCTCCCCAGTTACGCTGTCCTGTTACTGCCCTCGCATACGGATCAAGCAGAACATTTTCTTTCTTAAATAATAATCCCTTCTTCTCATCATAAGGTCCGTCCAACTGGAACGCATATTCAAACTCTTCGATTTTCAATCCAAAAACGAACATGGAATATGTGTTTCCAATATGATAAGCCTCCGGATATTTTAGGGTCACATACGGCTCTTTTTCCTGCGGCCGGAACAACAGAAGATAACATGCCGTCGCACCAAAGGAATGGATCGTAAAGCTGACACCTCTTGTGGTTGCTGTCGCACCATCTCTGTTATAAAAACCCGGACGTACCTGATATCCATTGATCTCATCCAATGGCTGCAGCCCAACGCCGCGTTCCTGTTTATGTCTGCCTGTACTCATCTGCAATCCTCCCTGTTTTTCGAAGCAAAATGCGACTCACCACTATATTTCTTATATCCCGGATGTTTTCCACTCATTTTATAATAATTGTTTCTAAGATCCACAAGCCGGTCGATATTTTCCCGGTCAATTTCTTTTGCACCTCCGAGCAGATGTGCCGTCAGTGTTATTTTTGCAAACTGCTCTAACGTTTCCATCCGGTAATATGCCGTATAAACATCGGCTCCAACTGTTACCGCTCCATGATTTTTTAACAGGATCGCATCATGTTCCTGCAGATACGGGGTAATGGCATCCGGCACCTCATCTGTGGAAGGTGTCGCATAAGGCGCAATCGGCACTGAACCAAGTGCGAGCACAGTCTCGATCATGGAATACTCATCGAGCGGAATGTCTGCCACGGCAAATCCCGTTGCAACCGGAGGATGTGCATGTAATACCGCCCCGACATCTTCGCGTTCTTCATAACATCTGAAATGCATCCGCATTTCGGACGACGGGCGGTACCCGTCCACAGTTTCGATCATCTCTCCTGCTTTATTTATATGCACGATCATTTCCGGTGTTACCATACTTTTTGACACGCCGGTCGGCGTTGCTAAAAATGTGCCATCGGAAAGTTTTACCGACACATTTCCGTCATTCGACGCAACCCATCCAAGCTGCCACATCTTATGGCACACATCACAGATCTGTGCTCTGATTTCTTTATAACTGAGTTCCATAATCTCCTCCCACCGTACTTTTTTCCTATTTTACTTTCCATTATAATCATCCTCTTTCCTAATTTCAACCAGGCAATATCTGTGTTATACTATCCTCAGAAAATATTAAGAAACAAAGAAAGGCTTTTCCCATGCAAAAAATACTTCATGTTTCCGACAACCCGGAACATTTTTCCTCCATCGGCTCTGCCCTTGCACAAATTCCTGCTAATAACACAACACCTGTTATCATTGAAATTGCACCGGGCATTTACCATGAAAAACTAACCATAAATAAACCATATATCACACTTCGCGGAATGGGCGAAAGCAGTGCTCACACCGTCATCAGCTATGATGATTATGCCCTGGATCTGATGGAAGATGGCAGTAAGCGCGGTACATTCCGCACTTATACCCTCTTTATCGATACACATGATGTAACGCTCCAGCATCTCACCATCGAAAATGCCTCCGGGGATTCCGCAACACACGGACAGGCGATCGCTCTCTATGCCGACGGGGACCGTCTTATGATCGATTCCTGCCGCCTTCTCGGCCATCAGGACACACTTTTTACCGGACCGCTTCCCGAAAAAGAACGACAGCCTGGCGGTTTCATCGGTCCAAAACAGTTTGCCCCGCGTATCAATGGCAGACAATATTATAAAAACTGCTATATCTGCGGCGATATTGATTTTATTTTTGGAAGCGCCACCGCATATTTTGAACACTGTACCTTAGAATCCCTGCTGCGCACAAAAACATCTGCACAGTCCGATTTAGTTTCCACTACATCCACCCTGCATGATTCCGGTTCTGATACATCTGCACTGTGTCATTCCAATTCAGATATGGTTCAGAAAAATTATACACTCCCTCCTATCCAGGGTTATGTAACTGCCGCCTCCACACCGGAAGGCCAGGAATACGGCTACATTTTTTCCGACTGCCGGTTCATCTCCAAAGACTGTCCTGCCGGTTCCGTCTACCTTGGCAGGCCATGGCGCGACTATGCAAAAACGATCCTGATTTCCTGTGAACTTGGTGCGCATATCCATCCCGCCGGTTTTCATGACTGGAACCGCGAAAATACACATGACACAGTATATTATGCCGAATACGCAAGTTTCCCTGCCACCTCTGACTACCGTCCGCTTTCTGACCGGGCTGATTTTGTTCAAAATCTGAATGAACAACAAGCCGGATATTTTGCAAAAGAACTGGTTCTCGGTGACTGGGCACCTGATAAACTGTAATTTTTAGCAGATATTTTTTAATCTGGGTTTGTATATTCATGAGAATAATGATAGAATAATATACATTAGGAATATGAGAAATCCAAACAAAGGGGGCATATAAGATGGACGAGAAAATTTATAAGACAATGGGTTCTGCCGGAGCTTCCACACTGGCAGTTGGTATCTGTGTCCTTGCAGGTGGAATCACCGCCGGGATTCTTCTGATCGTAAATGGAGCCAGACTGTTAAAGAATAAATCCAAAATTATGTTTTAAACAGAGACCGTGTCAAGTTTTGTGTAAACGAAAAAAAACGATATAAGCTTGGTGAATAGTTATGAATGGGCAAAGCCATTTTTGTGGGTTCTGCCCATATCTGCATTATACAGAAATTTTAAAACATGCCAATAAGACCTATCCTAAACAGGCTAGCTTTACAGGTTGCGTCCGATCAGACGTTCTTCAAAATAGATTTCCAGTTGGAATGAATCTGTCCCCAGTCTTGCCGGTGCCCTTTCCATTTTTTCGTGATATCCATAGTTGCCAGATACAACATTTTCAAAAGACTGTCATCTGATGGAAAAACTGTCTTAATTTTGGTCTCCTCCCGGAGCGACGGTTAAATTTTTCAATTGCATCAGTGGTATAAATCAACCGTCTTACAGTTTCTAGATACTTGAAATAAGTGGACAGTGTTGCCTAGTTATCATGCCAGGATTTATAGATTTTCGGGTACTTAGGATTCCAATTTACCCTTAAACAGTTCCAGTTCATTTAAAGCGTTTTCTTCCGTCAAAACCACATATATGAGTTTCATTTCAAATCAGCCATCAGTTTTTTGATGTCTTTGTATGAAACAAACTTCATTGAATTACGGATCTGATGGATGATAAACTGCTGAATCTCTGTTTTGGGATAAACAAACCTCGATTGCCTGTGGAAATCCATTCAAACCATCAACACATGTAATCAGGATATCCCCAACTCCTCGATTTTTTAATCCATTCACGATAGAAATCCAAAACTTTGCACTTTTGTTTTCACCAACATACATGCCAAAAACATCCTTTTTCCATTTATGTCGATACCAAGCGCGATGTAGACTGCACGTTTTACAAGGTCCCATTTTACGAAGCTCGTCTAATACATAGGAAAGATATACATACGGCTTCAGACCATTCAGCAGGGCTGTTTCTGCGATACTGTAAACAACAGCACTGGCATCTGCACCACGGATACTCTTGGCAAACAGCCAATTCCGGCGGCCTACTGCAAAATTTTTGATTGCACGCTCCGCACTATTATTATCAATGCTCAGATGCCCATCATCCAAGTACCTGCGAAGATAGTTTTCCTGATTCAGCGTATATAAAATGGCATCACCAATAAGGGAAGATCTGTCTACAGAATCTTCCATCGAATGCAGCCATTCAAACAGGGCTTCCACTACTGGACGCGACTGCTTCTGGCGTTCCTGATACCGTTCTTCCGGTGTCTTATCTTTGATCAGTTCCTCTACTTTATACAGGATTCCGATCCTCGTCATTGCCTGATATGCAACTGTTTCTTTCAGCTGCTCCTTTGTGAAATCCTTTTTTAATGCCGTGAGTGCAGCATCAAAACGGCGTCTCGCATGGGTAAAGCATCCGGTTACGGTGATGGAATCGTTCAGTCCATGATACGCCTGGTATCCATCACACGTCAGATATCCATGAAATGTATCTCCAAGGAAGTTTACCGGGTGATATCCGGCACGCGTTCTCTCATAATCAAAGAGAACCATCTGTGGGGCTTCACTGTAATGATCTGTCAGATATACCCACATCCAGTTTTGAGATGATCCTTTCTGATCCGGTTCATCAATCACCTGGATTCTGGTTTCATCGCAATGGATGTATCTGCTCTTTAGGAATCCTTCCTTCATCTGCCCATAAAGCAGTCCCAGATACCGGTCTGCACAGCTGATGATCCAGTTTGCCATTGTTTTTGTTGAAAGATTTAAGTCATACCTTGCGAATTCCCGTTCCTGTCTTGCCAGCGGCATGCCATTGACATACTTTGCATTCATGATTCCGGCAACCAGCGAAGGTGTAGCAATGCTTCCCTTGATCAGCGGAAACTCTTTTTCCGGCCGGATCATAGCACCACATTTTGGACAACTGTATACATAGGTTACTTCTTCAACCACTTCAAAGGTGGAGGGGATGAATTTCAGTCGTTTTACGACTTCTTTTGTGACGACTTTATACTTTGTTCCACAGTCCGAACAATAGCGGTCTTCGCCGGTCAGTTTATATTCGATTGTTTCTGTTACTTCGAAATTAGAAAGATCTTCTTCTTTTTTACCGGTGCGTTTTTTCCGTTTGTGCGATGGAATCACGATTTCCTCTTCAATCTCAGCAGTATCCGTATCTGCATTGACTTCAGCCTCATTAAACAGATCCATCTGTTCATATCCATCTGCGTATTTTTCACTGGAAGAACCGAAACGTCTTCTTTGTGCAAGCGCAAGACGGTCTGAAAGCATTGCGTTCATAAATTCCAGTTCTTTCTGCCTGTCTTTCAGAAGCTGTACCTCGTTCTCTTTTTTTGAACCTGATTCTGCATGATTCTCATAACTTCCATCATGTTTTCACGGCTCATGTTATTCAGCTGTTCCTCTGTAAAAAACGGATCCATCCGGCAATCTCCAAACTCTTATATGATAATTCCAGTATAGCATAGAAAGTCCAGCTGCTCGAGAAAAATCAACGTTTTACTGTGTAGGAATATATACCGATATCCACAAGTATTTCGTGCTTTTTGCGAATTGACAAATCCGTTCTTTATACAACAATCTTTGGATGTCTTTCTTCAAAAGCTCCCTTCGGAGTAAGTGAAAGACCATCACACAGCCAATGCATTTCTTTCAGGGGCACTTTCTGTAATTCATCTGGAGTATCCGGCCAGTGAAAGGAATCCTTGTCAAGTCTCTTCATCAGAATCCAGAAACCGGATCCGTCCCATTGCAGAATCTTAATAGAAGTCCGCCTGCGGTTGCAGAACGCAAACATGCAGCGCGAATAGGGATCAAGTTTGAATTTTAGCTTGATAATTGCAGCCAGTCCGTGATAGCTTTTTCTCAGATCGGTAGCTCCACAGGCAAGGTAAACGGTTGTGCCACCTGCCAGATCAAGCATGATCTTTCAGCCCCTGGATCAGAATACGAAAAAATTCCGGCGGGCATTCAGGCATCACTTCAATCCGAATAGCGTTTGTGATAAAAATGCGGACTGGAGACGGGCTGATATTCAAAGTCTCATTCTTTGAAATTTCTTTTTCCGTTGGCATTTTTGCAAAAATCATATCTGTATCCGATTGTTCGTCCAATTTTTTCAGCTTGCGCATCCAATAATTCATTGAAGAGACTGGAACGTGATGTTCCTGACACCATGTTTTGCAAGTCTGCCCACTGAATTGAAATTCATGGATTCTTTCAGACCACAGTGTGATTTTTTCATCTGTTTTCATAATGATACAGTTTCCTTTCTTTGTTATGAAAAGAGTGTATCAGAAAAATATAGTTGCTGACAGATACGGATGATTACGTACTTACTTTGAAGTAAACTGAGTTCCCTGATCACTATGAAGTATCAGATCTCCGTTTATTTTCGGCTGTGAATCCATTGCTTTTTGCAGTGTACGAATGTCAAGGTCGCTTGTAATGTTGCGGTCTGTAATACTGGCTATCACGCTGCGGTCATACAGATCTATAATGGTGCAATTATAACGTACCTCATGATCTGCAAGAAAAAGGTATGTGAAATCGGTACACCATTTCTGATTGACAGCCTCTGCTGTAAAATTCTGTTTCAGCTTGTTGTCAAATATTCTATGTGGTTTTCCATGTTCATACTGTGGCTTCTTTGGGCGCACGATGGAACGGAGTCCTAATTCCGTATTCATATATTTGTGAATCGTTGTCAGACTGTATGAATAACCTTTACGTTCCAGATAAACTTTCATGCTGCGATAACCATCGACTCCATTGTGCGAGTGGTAGATTTCTTTTATCTGATTCTGCACTTCTGATTTATGGATATAATAATCTGCTTTCCTGCGTTTTAGGTAGTTATAATAAGCATTTGGACAGATTTCCAGCCTGCGGAGAAGCCAGCGCAGACCAAATTCAATATGATGTTGTTCTATGAATCGATAAGCCTCTAATCGATTTCCTTTGCAAAGAATGCCGCTGCTTTTTTTAGAAATAGATTCTCTTTTTTTGCTTCTTCTAGTTCTTTTCGTAACCGGAGATTCTCCTTCATGAGTTCCATTTCATTCGGTGAATTAGGATCTTCGAGTGCTTTGACTTGGCATTCTTTGCTAAATTCGCTGCACCACTTGGAAATGCTGGCTTTGGATACCCCATACTCAGCAGTGATGCTTTTATAGGTACGACCTTCTTCCGTATGAAGACGTACAATTTTCTTCCTGAATTCAGGAGTGTAACTTTGTGGCATAATATAACCTCTTTCCTTTGTTGAATTTATTATATCTTATTAGCCACTCCTGTTACAACATTAGTATAGCACTACATCTTACATCAGTTTGGATGTTTACACAAACTTTGGAATACTCCTGTTGCGTGAATTTTCGAGAGATTGTATTGTCATTTTATTATCACTATATTTTTGCAAACTAATATTATTATACCAAAAATTCCTTTTTTACTGTTCCCGCATACACAATTTCCTTTCGCAGTAAAACTCATATTTTTCATCTACATTGAGGTCTACTCTTTTCTCAAATCCTACACCTATATCAACATTTTTTTCTTCAATACTTTCAATATCTACCCCATCTTTCTGAAGTGATTTTATCGTTAATACTTTACTTTTACTTCCTTTAACTGCAAGCAAATAATCTTCTTTATGTAATACTATTTCTCTATTATTAATACATATTATATGATGATCAATAACCTTCAATGGTTTACCAATCAAATACATTTTTTCATTATCGTATTGTATAATATAAATTGAGTTAATTAAAACTTCTAAAATCGATTCCGCAAGGCACTCCATGTAATCAATATATTCACTTGCAATATCAGATAACTTTATTCTAGTTTCAACCCATCCATGTGCAACATTATTTCTTTCTTCTACTAATCTATCAAGCACTTCAAACAACCGTTTGGGACCATTTGATATTAATCTATTATACGTTTCTTCGTTGAAGATTTCACGGTTAAAAAAATATGACTTAAATAGATAATTAGAAAGTATGCCCTTTTCAAAATTTTTTATTCCTAAGTCATTTGCAAGTTCAAGTATCTGCTCTATTTTAAGATTACTGCTATGGGTCAAAATCAATTTTTGATTATTTCCAAATCCTACTTTAAGATTGTTAAAAGCTTCAACAGCATTTTTTACCGCTTGTTTATCTGTCAAATCGTAATTCTTGTATCTTTGTGGGTTTGAAAGAAAATCACCTAATTTTTTTATATGTTTTTCTTTCATCTTTTCTGGCAAATTATCATAGTTATCAATAATTCCATATATTGCCAAGCAATATTCATTGAATACATTGTCTATATACTGTTCAAAACAACCATATATACTGATTATCACTGCATTATATTGTATTGGAGTTTCCACAACTTGCTTAATTATTTTACTATACTGCGACGATAAAATTAATTTGTTTTCTTCCTTCTTTTCAAAAAAATCTATTTCACTAATTACATCTTTCTGTAATTCAACACTTTGAATAAAGGTCCTTATCTCTGCAAGCTGTCTTTTATATTCATCAAAATAGAATCGTAAATTTATCATAGATTTTATCCTAATATTTCTTCTGTAATAAAACTAATAAATAGTTCAGTCCTCCGTTTAATATCACCCTTAGACTGTCTTTTGCCATCGAATGACTCTTCATTTTCTTTATAAAAATTCTCTAACTTTTCAACATTCCTATTAGAATCAATCCTCCTTTGACTAACTTCAATTTGACTAAGCGCAAGCATAATCGAATCATATATCATTTTTTGTGGAGATGTCCATGAATATATGCCTCTTCTCTTTACATATTGGCAATATGCTTTTTCACCAAATAACATATTTGCTTTTTCAATTGTTTCCTCAAACACTTTTCTCAAAATCTCAAGTTGGTCATCCGTATACCTATTCCCCTGTCTCAAACATAAATCCATAAATTCACTTAATTTTCCGCTATACTCATCAATATGGCGCATTGCAAAATAACGTAATACCAATTCAACATCATACATTCTTTTATATAATTTATTTTTTGCGTATTTTAAAGCATCATCATAATTGTCTAATTCTTCATCATAAACATCAATATCATCCGGATTAATTAACCACAATTTTCTAAAAATATCATTGCTAGAAAGTGAAATACATAATTCATTAAACGGTCCATTATAAAGTGCATTTCTTATTTCTTGATCTTCTAATGTTACGCCTCCGGTATTCAAACGTTCAAACACCATTTTTTTCATTTCTTCCTCTTGTATCAAGCTTTTACTAGATTCTTTTAAAAGTGTAATAACAGATAATTGTCTTCTATCTATTCCTTCTTTAACTTTCCTAGGTAGTTGACTATATTTTTTCCCATTAAGTTCGGGCCATTGCGTCAGTTCTTCTAACTCATAACAATCTTTATAAAAATCAATAATTGCTGTGATTCTTTGTAATCCGTCCATTACTTGATATCTATTAAAATCTGTTTCATATATAAATACAGGAGGTACAGGAACATTCATGATAAATGATTCTATTAACTTTGAACGTTTTTTTGAATCCCAAGTAATTCTCCGCTGATATTTAGGTCGCAACTCATAATTGTCCGAATTAAACACCTGGTTTACAAGAGAAAGTTTTACGGCTCCTTGTTCTGTAATAATTCTAGCTTCTCCCTTTTCATACTTTTCGTTTATTGCAGCATCTGACACTTCAAATGTCACTCCTTTTTGACTATCCATTATTTCCTTTTCAAAATCCAATAATATCATTTACTTCATCTCCCGTTCTTATTCCATTTACTAGTTATCCCAAGGTAAAATTGTTCCCATTACTTTCCTTGGCTGGGCTTTTATTTGAACATCAAATTTAAGAGATGTTCTAGTTATATTAGTATCAGCATTATGTAATCTCATCGAAATAATCCACTGATCAAAATAGATTTCTATTGTCGTCTTGCTCTTTGGTTTTATACGGACCTCGACTATTTCCTCTGGCATTGTAATCATCTGCACCGCCTGCATATTTTTATTCCCATTAAAAGGACGCATCAAAGAGCCATGCATATTATATGGATACACTTTGGTAGCTTTTGAACCATCTTCCTTTATAAACTTATAGAAATCCTGCGTACCAAACATATATTCAAAGAATGCTTTTGTGAACATTCTCGCATTTTCTTGTTTCTCAATACTATCATCTTGATTAACAATTCCCAAGCGCTTTATTTCTGTAACAAACAATTTAATTATCGGATAATATATTGTATCCATTTTATTCTCTACTGCTGACCACTTTTTATATAGTTCTGCGTATTCATCTATTTTATTAAAAATATTTTTCATTCCCTCAACAAATGCATCACTACATGTAAAATGTCCCTCTGTCCACACCTTTGCAAAATCTGGGTCTTCTGTGATTCTAGGATGCTTTACTGCTTCATGATTATTTTTACAACTTATCCCTATATCAGCAATGGATTTTCTATGATTTTTATCTTCAAATATTTCAAAATCAATATCTCTTACATCGCCCTTGGTACCCGCACTATCTGGCATTGCACGCAACACCCCATAAACTCTTTCATCTAAAGTTAAAATCGGCTCAGCCATTCTCAGATATATAGCTGCGACTCGGGCTGCTCGGTTATAATCATTTTCCATGGTTTCAACATGTATTAACTCCATTTCAACATCATCATCCAAATCTTCATCTGAACCTTGCAAAACTTGGTATGCTTTTTCAATATTCTTATAATTCTTATCTTTAATTATTTCTATATCTTTGGAACCCCATCCATTTTCTGTTAATTCGCGATATATCTCAATTAATGTAGCATATTCAAATGCCTTACCGCTTAAAACTGTATTCGTTATTCTTTTATCTGCAGTTTGTCCATATATTTCCGCTTGCGGATTTTCCATATTTAAGAGAGGTAACAAATTGTCTGTAGTCAATATTTTACTAACTTCTACCGCAATTGCCTCCGCTAATTTTACAGGAACTGCATTTCCAACCTGTCTATATTTACTATCTAAATCACCACAAAAATGCATTCCTACCGGAAATGTCTGTATTGCTGCAGCTTCTTTGTAACTTAATCTTCTATAATTACCAACAAATCTAAACCTATCTACATCTTCAAACTCCATTCCATCAGAATCCGGACTTAGCGGAACTTGTTTTGCCATTGCTGGAATTGTAAACGAAACATCATCATAATCCCTTTGTCTGTTTCTTGACATATATCTAGATGAAAATGCTGCTTGACACACATCATTCATATCTACTGGATCTAAATCTCTCAATACTTCTCCTAAAGTAACTGTTTTCGGATCTCCACTAGGAAATATGTATGCACCTCCATTACATATCTCATTCCTAATGCCAATAAAAATAACTCTCATTCTATCTTGTGGCACGCCATAATTTTTCGCATTTACAGTTGGGGCTGACATCGTATATCCCAATTCAGAAAAGTCTTCAATAATCTTATCAAAAACAGCTCCATCTCCTAATGTCTTAATTCCTATAACATTCTCTGCAACAATTACTTTAGGTTTTTTTATTCTAACCATTTCCACAAAATGTCTGTATAATACATTTCTCGAATCATCAACCTGTCGGGGACCTGCAATTGAAAAACCTTGACATGGAAACCCTCCTAAAACCACATCAACACTTACACCTGGTAATACTGTATTTAAATCTATTTTCGAAATATCCCCACAGTTTATAATAGTACATTCCTCGTCAGATTTTCTAGTTCCATCCTCATAATAATTTGCCCACTTATCATATGTATCGCAAGCATCCTGTGAAGAATCATTGGCCCAAAGTATTTGAAATCCCTTATTATGGAAACCCATATCTAACCCACCGGCCCCTGAAAACATTGATATTACTTTAAAACTCATCTTAATAACCTCCATTTACCTGTGATTCCTTTGAATCGTTCGAATGTGTATTACTATATTCTTTCATTTTCACCTAAATTAATACTGATTGTATCATTTACATATTTTTGTTTAAACAATGCCTTCAATAAATATATATCACTATAATTTAACTGTGGAAAAAAGAACACCTCACTATTTCCCACCTCTACTATTGGTGAATAATGTTTACGCAATATATTTAAATTTGATAAGGCACTTATAAGTATATTTTTATTTTCATCTTTGACGCTAAATACGACTAACTTACTCTTATTGATACGTTCAATATATTTCTCTATGTCTTCAATATCCAACACATATTTGGTAATATACTTTTTTTTGTCAAAAAAGCATACCTTAAATAAAGTATTTGTTTCTAAAAAATAGCTACTTTGTATATTTTGCACCATAAATAATACCTCCTTTATTTATATTTCAGAACATATGTTTGTTTTTTACAACCATAAAAAGGACGCATAGCTTTCAAGATATACATAGTTATTATATCACACTACTATACCCAATGTCTTCTGAAACATATTTTATACAGGGATTTCGCTTTTAACTTTTTTATCTATGCATTTTTATAAATAATCCAGT
>OGRG01000650.1_pt1 | contig 29299 bp, 21 predicted proteins | sample 1553501 | NCBI WGS metagenome assembly OGRG01 (sample SAMEA2580018, study PRJEB22360) | human gut metagenome | biome: human gut; feature: human-associated habitat; material: faeces | place: Denmark | collected 2008/2010 | reverse complement strand
AAGAAAATGTAAAGGGTTTTCTGAATATCATGATGTAACAGATGCAGGTTAAAACAGAAATGCTTCCGGGGCTGTAGCAAATGTGGATATATTATTTATAAGAAGGTGGATAAAATGAGGTATTTGATTGTATGTGGTGGAAAAATAGATAAGGAATTCGGCTTAAATGAGATAAAGACTGATGGAATAGATGCCATAATTGCGGCTGACAGCGGAATGGATTTCCTGTACGAAAACGGTGTCACGCCTGATATAATTGTAGGTGATTTCGATTCAGCCACGACAAAGGCCTTGGAGTTTTTTGAGAGAAAGGGACAGACCGAGATACACAGGCTCAATCCCATAAAGGATGATACTGATACGGAGTATGCCATAAGACTTGCCATAAGCGAGGGTGCAAGAAGCATAGTGATGCTTGGAGCAACAGGAAGCAGAATAGACCATGTGCTCGGCAATATTTCACTTTTGGGAATAGGATTGGAAAGTAAAACTGATATCAGCATTATCGACACAAACAACCGTATAAGGATGTCGGATAAGCCCGTAACCATTGAAAAATCAGCACAGTATGGCAGGTTTGTTTCGCTTATAGCAGTGACAGACGACAATGAGGTGAGCCTTAGAGGTTTTAAGTATCCTGTTACGGATTATTCCTTTGACAGATTTACATCGCTTGGCATATCCAATGAAATAATTGATGACCATGCAGTGATTGATATCCATAGAGGAAAATTTATCATTATTGAGTCAAAAGATTGACTTTTTAGGAATTTGGGACTATTATATTTTTAGGATTATTTCGGAAAATATGTATGGTCATACAGTAAAGACAGGTGAGAAAGGACACTATGCATTCTTTTAAATCAGATGAATTTAAGATAAGAGTATTGACAAAGGACGATGCGGAGGAATACAATGCACTGCTTCGTTATGCTTTTCAGGTAACAGAGGCAGATCTTGCCGAGACCGGTTGGAAGGATGATGAAATCAAGCAGTCGAAGTTTCCGGTGCTTGAGAGAGCTGATGTGCTTGGCTGCTTCAATATCATAGACAAAAAAGAGGAGCTTGTGGCTCAGTTTGCGGTATATCCGCTCGATATGAATATATATGGTGAGCGCTACGAGGTAGGCTTTGTCACAAGTGTGTGCACGTATCCTGAGTACACAGGCCATGGTCTCATGAAAAAGCTTATGAGAAAGAGTCTTACGAGGATGCGCGATAGCAACAAGTCGTTTGCCCTTTTGTATCCATACTCCATACCTCTTTACAGAGGGCTTGGCTGGGAGATTATCTCAAACAAGATGACATATGTTATAAAGGACAGACAGATTCCTACAAAGCTTAAGGAGCCGGGCTATGTGCGCCGTGTGCAGTGGGATGACGAGCAGTTTAAGAAGCTTCATACTCACTTTGCCGCGAAGACTCACGGCTGTCTGTACAGAAACAATCTGGCTTGGGAGGAGTACTTCCGCTGGGATGAGGACGATACGATGGTCGCCATCTACTATAACGAGGATGATGAACCGTGTGGCTATATGGTGTATCTTATCAGTTCCGATGTCATGCACATCAAGGAGCTCATCTACTTAAACCGTGAGGCGCAGCTTGGTCTGTGGGAGTACATTCATGCGCACGATTCCATGATTGATGAGGTCAGAGGCAACAACTATTACAGCGAGCCCATCGCTTTTGAGCTCGATGACAGTGATATAAAGGAGACAATAAGACCATACGCCATGGGCAGAATCATCGACGTGGCGCAGTTTATATCACAGTATAACTGTGACCCGGATGGCCCGGACGGCTGCTTTAGCTTCGAGATAGAAGATGACCTTCTGCCGTGGAACAATGGCACATTTGTTATTGATTTTGAGGGAGGTCATTGTACTCTCACCGACAAAAAGCCACAGTATCACCTTAGCATGTCTATTGGCACATTTACCACACTGCTTTTGGGCTACAAGAGTGCTGAGAAGCTTTTGCAGATGGGCAAAATACAGGCTACGTATGATGCTGTTGCAAAGCTTGACGATATTTTATATCATGAGATACCATATGTATCTGACTACATATAATGATAAAAGGTCAAAAGGTAAAGGAAAATAATATGTCAAATTATGTGATTAGCTGCTGTTCAACAGCAGATCTTACCAGGGAGCATATGCTCGAGAGAAATATTAAGTACGCATGCTTTCACTATGAGCTTGACGGTAAAGAGTATATGGATGATTTAGGACAGTCCATGCCACTGCCTGATTTCTATAAGGCAATGGAGGCAGGTGCCATGACAAAGACCTCGCAGATCAATCAGGAGGAGTACATGGAGTACTTCAGGCAGTTTCTGGATGAGGGATATGATGTGCTTCACTGTACACTAAGCTCAGGTATATCAGGTACAGTCAACTCGGCGAGGCTTGCAAAGGAGGCTCTCGAGGAGGAATACCCTGACAGAAAGATATATGTGATTGATTCGCTGGCAGCATCGTCAGGCTTTGGTCTTTTGATGGATAAGCTCGCTGACCTTAGGGATAGCGGCATGGATATTGATACACTGGCTAATTGGACCATGGAGCACAGACTTGAGGTGAATCACTGGTTCTTCTCATCAGACCTTACATTTTTTATCAGGGGCGGCCGTATCTCAAAGACCGCGGGATTCGTGGGAAATGTGCTTAATATCTGTCCTTTCATGAATGTGAGCAATGAGGGAAAGCTTATTGTGCGTGAGAAAATCCGCACCAAAAAGAAGGCAATAAAGGAGATGCTTGTGAAGATGCAGGCACTCTGCAAGGACGGTGCCGATTATTCGGATAAGGTCTATATATCAAATTCTGCATGCTATGAGGATGCTAAAGCCGTAGCTGATCTGATAGAGGCTGCTTTCCCTAAGATGAAGGGAAAAGTAGAGATAAATGATATAGGTACGACTATAGGAAGCCACACAGGTCCGGGAACAGTTGCATTGTTTTTCTGGGGTAATAAGAGAGAGGATTAGCCGGATATTTTATCTTAAATATCTGATTAGAATAATCAAAATCAATAAAGTTGATTATATTTTTATAAAAAATTAAATTACATCAATTAAAGTGATTAAATATAATCATTCCAATAACTGCGCTTATGTGTTACAATTATATCAGTTCAAACGAAAAGAGGTTTTAAGATGAAAGGATATGAAAAATACGAGCGCAGTTATTTTCTGCCTCCTGAATGCACTTATGACTGGGTTAAGAAGGATTATATAGATAAAGCACCACTGTGGTGTTCGGTTGATTTACGTGATGGCAACCAGGCTCTAATCGAGCCGATGAGTCTTGAGGAGAAGCTTGACTTCTTTAAGATGCTTGTAGATATAGGTTTTAAGGAAATCGAGGTAGGTTTCCCGGCAGCTTCTGAGACAGAGTTCAATTTCACGAGAGCTCTTATTGAGAGGGATATGATTCCTGATGATGTCACTATACATGTGCTGACACAGGCCAGAGAGCATATCATCAAGAAGACCTTCAAGGCACTTGAGGGAGCACCGAGAGCAGTTGTACATCTGTACAATTCCACATCTGTTGCACAGCGTGAGCAGGTGTTTAAGAAGTCAAAGGAAGAGATAAAGCAGCTTGCAGTTGACGGAGCTGTTTTACTGAGAGACCTTGCAGCAGAGACTGACGGTAATTTCCGCTTCCAGTATTCACCGGAGAGCTTTTCGGGCACTGAGGTGGATTATGCGGTTGATGTGTGCAACGCTGTGCTTGATGTATGGCAGCCAAAGGCTGATAATAAGGCCATCATCAATATCCCTACCACAGTAGAGAATGCTATGCCACATGTTTTTGCCACACAGATAGAGTATATCAACAAGCACCTCAAGTACAGAGACGGAGTAGTGCTTTGCTTACATCCTCATAATGACAGAGGCTGCGGTGTTGCCACATCAGAGCTTGGTGTGCTTGCAGGAGCTGAGGAGATAGAGGGTACGCTGTTTGGAAACGGTGAGAGAACAGGAAATGTAGATATCGTGACACTTGCCATGAATCTTTACTCACATGGAGTGGATCCACAGCTTGATTTTTCAAATCTGCCTGAGATCAGGGAGAAGTATGAGACATTTACCAGAATGAAGGTAGGCGAGAGACAGCCATATGCGGGAGACCTTGTTTTTTCTGCTTTTTCAGGCTCACATCAGGATGCTATCTCAAAGGGCATGGCATGGAGAGAGGAAAAGAAGCTTGATAAGTGGACGGTTCCATATCTGCCTATAGATCCAAAGGATGTCGGCAGGACATACGAGGCTGATGTTATCCGTATCAACAGCCAGTCAGGAAAGGGCGGAGTGGCATATATCCTTAAGCAGAGCTTCGGTATCAATGTGCCACAGCAGATGAGAGAGCAGGTCGGATACATGGTCAAGCAGGTATCGGACGAGGAGCACAAGGAGCTTTCACCTGAGTGGGTACACAGTATCTTTACAGACAATTATGTGGATTTTCATCCATATTTCACTATACCGGAGTGCCACTTTAAGCAGGTAAACGGCATTTTCGCAGAGGCGGTTATTTTACACAATGACAGCACCAGAAAGGTAGATGCCAATGGAAACGGCCGTCTCGATGCAGTCAGCAATATAATTAAGCAGTATTTTGACATCAGCTTTGAGCTCACTGTATACGAGGAGCATTCGCTTTCACACGGATCTTCATCAAAGGCTATGGCGTATGTGGGTATCACAGTTGACGGCAGTATGTTCTGGGGCGCAGGTGTGGATGAGGATATCATCAAGGCATCAATCGGAGCGCTTGTTGTTGCGGTAAACCATTACCTTGCCACCAAGGCTGACAGTCACGTGAAGGATGAGCGCTATATTGCAATGCTCAACTTCATCCAGGCCAACTACAAGACGGTATCGCTTGCAGACATGGCTGCACAGTTCAACCTGACAGAGCCGTATATCTCCAAGTACATAAAGGAGAAGTCAGGCAAGACTTTCGGGGAGCTGGTCACCAATGCCAAGATGAAGAAGGCACGTACACTGCTGAGAAACAGCATCACAACTGTTGAGAATATCGCAATCGAGGCAGGATATCAGAACGTGGAGCATTTTAACAGACAGTTCAAGAAGCTGTATGGAATGACACCGCTTGAGTACAGAAATTCAAGCACAAAATAAGCGGATACAGCATTTTAATATAACCGGATCAATATGCTAAATGACAATTCATTCAGCTGTATTGGTCCGGTTTGCTTTTTAGTACTGCACTTTTTATGTAAAAATCTGCATTAAAATTGTATAAAAATGGGAACAATGGGCTATTGATTGTATTTTATCAAGTAATTTGTTGTTTTTACAACGGATTATATGTACAATGCGGGTATAATATAAATAAAAGATAATTATTCAGAACTACTGATAACAAAGCAGATATTGAGAATTTGTGTTTGGGATGAATAGTTATAATAAAAAGCAACTATTTGAATTATAGTTTAAGAAAGAGAGGAACGTACATGAGCAATAAAACTAGCGCAGTTGTTAAGACAAACCCAAGAAAGGCTGTCATGATCGGATGTGGATTCGTTGGTTCGGCATCAGTTTTTGCACTTATGCAGAGCGGTCTTTTTTCTGAGATAGTTCTCATTGACGCTGATAAGGACAAGGCTGAGGGAGAGGCGATGGATATAAGCCACGGTATTCCTTTTGCCAGACCTATGAAGATATATGCAGGCGGTTATGATGATGTGGCAGATGCTGCTATCATTGTTGTTTCTGCAGGTGCAGGCCAAAAACCGGGCGAGACAAGACTTGATCTGGTAAATAAAAATGTTGCAATATTCAAGAGCATCATTCCGGAGATTGCAAAGAGAAATTTCGGTGGAATCTTACTTATCGTTGCAAACCCTGTAGATATTTTAACACAGGTGGCACAGAAGCTTTCAGGACTTCCTGAGGAGCGTGTCATCGGTTCAGGTACCGTGCTTGACAGTGCAAGACTTAAGTACGCGCTTGGAGAGCACCTTGAGGTGGACAGTCGAAGCGTACATGCATTTATAGTAGGTGAGCATGGAGACAGTGAGGTGGTTGCATGGTCATCCGCCAATGTTTCCGGAGTGGAGCTTCACAAGATGTGCGAGATGAGAGGTCACTACAAGCACAAGGAGAATACAGAGGAAATCGCTGCAAACGTAAAGAACAGTGCTTACGAGATAATTAACAGAAAGCATGCGACATATTATGGTATCGCTATGTCGGTCAGACGTATCTGCGAGGTAATCATGCGTGATGAGAAGTCTATTCTTCCTGTTTCACACATGATGCACGGACAGTACGGCATCGACGGTGTGGTTCTCTCAATGCCTGCAATCGTTGGAGCAAACGGAGTGGAGAGCGATATCCCAATCGAGTTAAACGGTGAGGAAGCTTTAAAGCTCAAGGAGTCTGCTGATGCACTTAAGAGCATACTTGACGGGCTTGAGCTGTAAATATCATGCTCTTAATATTAATTTTGCAATATTAAACTTATATAAAATACTATAAATTCAGTATGGTTTGGGGTATAATGATAACTGTCGGGTTGCATATATTATGTGCTCGGCGGTTATTTGATTTTATGGCAGATAACTATTTAGAATTACCGGGAAAAAGGAGTATATATAATGAGCGAAAGAAAACAAATCCATCAGGAGTTTCTGACAGGCGAAAGAGCACTGTTTGCAAGTAACGACCTGGATATATATGATACAATTTTTGATGACGGAGAGTCACCTCTTAAGGAGAGCCATGGCATTAGCCTGACAGGCTGTTTTTTTAGATGGAAATATCCGCTGTGGTATTGCAGTGACATAGCTGTAAAGGACTGTACATGGTTTGACATGGCGCGTGCGGGTGTCTGGTATACTGACAATATCTCTGTCACTGATTCAATAGTTGAGGCACCTAAGAACTTCAGGCGCTGCAATAACCTAAAGCTTAAAAATGTGACATTTCCAAATGCCCAGGAGACCCTCTGGAGCTGTGATCATGTCGATATCGAGAATGTCTCGGCAAAGGGAGATTATTTTGGCATGAATACAAATAATCTTATCATGAAGAATTTCCAGCTTGTCGGCAACTATTCGTTTGACGGCTCAAGAAATGTAGAGGTGCACGATTCAAAGCTTATCTCAAAGGATGCCTTCTGGAATACGGAAAATGTCACAGTTTATGATTCATTTATTACAGGTGAATACCTTGGCTGGAACGCAAAGAATCTGACACTTATAAACTGCACAATCGAGAGCTTGCAGGGGCTTTGCTACATCGACAACCTCGTTATGAAAAACTGTAAGCTCATAAACACTACATTGGCATTTGAGTATTCTTCGGTAGATGCAGAGATTTGCAGTAAGGTGGACAGTGTTTTAAATCCGACAAGCGGAGTGATAAGGGCAAAGGAGATTGGCACACTGACTATCGAAAAGGACAGAGTTGACCCATCAAAGACTAAGATAATATGTGAGGGAAAATAATCTATGTATGATTTTGACACCGTTGTAGACAGAAGAAATACAGGCTCACTAAAGTGGGATGTGGCAGAAAATGAGCTCCCGATGTGGGTAGCAGATATGGATTTTAAGACAGCTCCCCAGATAATAGAGGCAATATCAGCGCGTGTTTCTCACGGCGTGTTTGGCTATTCCATCATTCCGGATGAGTGGAATGATGCGTATATTTCGTGGTGGGACAGACGCCATGGGCTTAAAATAGAAAGAGACAGCCTGATTTTTTGCACAGGGGTCGTACCGGCCATATCATCTACAGTTCGAAAGCTCACAACACCTGGTGAAAATGTGCTTATCATGACGCCGGTATATAATATATTTTTTAATTCCATATTTAATAACGGCGTAAATGTGCAGGAAAGCCCGCTTGGGTACGAAAACGGCAGATATTTTGTGGACTATGACAGGTTGGAGCATGACCTTTCCAATCCACAGACCTCGCTTATGATATTTTGCAACCCTCACAATCCGTGCGGTATCATCTGGACAAAGGATGAGCTTGCGAAAATAGGTGCACTCTGCAGGAAGTACAATGTGACGGTCATATCAGACGAGATACACTGCGACATCACAGCACCGGGAAAATCATACGTGCCGTTTGCGGCAGCATCAGAGGACTGCGCCGATATCAGCATCACCTGTATTGCACCGACCAAGTGCTTTAATATGGCTGGCTTACAGACTGCAGCAGTGATGGTGCCAAATAAATTTTTGCGCCACAAGGTATGGCGCGCATTAAATACAGACGAGGTGGCGGAGCCAAACGCATTTGCCATCACGGCAGCAGTTGCAGCGTTCACAAAGGGTGAGCCGTGGCTTGAGGAGCTCAGAAAATATCTCTGGGAAAACCGCAAAACAGTCTGTAGCTTCGTGGCAGAAAATCTGCCGCAGATACATGTAGTGGATGCCGATGCGACATACCTCATGTGGCTTGACTGCAGTGCACTCACAGATGATTCTGTGGCATTTACGCAGATGATTCGCGAAAAAACAGGACTTTATCTGTCGGAGGGAGCTGAGTTTGGAGGCAATGGACGTTACTTTGTGAGATTGAATATCGCATGCCCTGGGGCAGTGCTTATGGAAGGTCTGGAAAGGTTAAAAAGAGCTCTCGTTTAAGCTGAATATGTACATTTTTTAAAATAAATAAGACCGGTGATCGGCCGGTCTTATCTGATATAATTAAACATTTATGGCATACAAGATTTAGAAATATATCATGCATACGTTTGTTTTCTGATTCGATAGTTAGTATACACTAACGTGAATTAGAAGTCAATAACAAATGCGGATTTTTGTGATTTTTCTGATTTTTATAAATCAACGTATAAATCAAAAAAGAAAAGTTTTGCAAACAATAAAATGTATGTTATAATAATATAACTGAATTAAAACGAACGAAAATAAACTCACGGGGGTATTCGAAATGCGAAACAATGAATCATCAGAAAACTATTTAGAGACCATACTTATTCTCAGCAAGAAGCTTCCTGTGGTACGCTCAGTTGATATAGCAAATGAGCTTGGATATAAGAAATCCAGCGTGAGTATAGCCATGAAAAACCTTAGAGAGAAGAACAATATCACAGTTAGTGATGCAGGATTTATCACACTCACAGAGTCAGGAAGACAGATAGCAGAGATGATATACGAAAGACATGAGCTTTTGTCAGAGTGTCTTGAGAAGCTTGGTGTTGATAAGGAGATTGCAGCAGAGGACGCATGCCGTATAGAGCATGTCATCAGTCCTGAGAGCTTTGAAGCAATCAAGAAGCATATACATAAGAGCTGATATATGAAACCAGTACCGCAGGGTACTGGTTTTTTAGTGTATCGTTTTTCTTGTATATATGAGAAAAATCATCTATAATAGTGGAGCTGTAATCGGCGACATAAAATCTGAAAGGGGAAAAGATGAAACAGATATTAAAATATTTGAAGGAGTACAAAAAGGAATGCATCTGTGCTCCGTTATTTAAGCTGCTGGAAGCATCCTTTGAGCTTATAGTACCGCTTGTCATGGCGGCAATCATTGATAACGGAATTACGGCTTCGGACAAGCCATATATATGGAAGATGGGAGGTGTGCTGGTGCTGCTTGCGGCAGTTGGTCTGGTAAGCTCGGTCACAGCACAGTATTTTGCGGCAAAGGCGGCAGTTGGTTTTTCTACAAAGCTTCGCCATATATTGTTTGAAAAGATAGAGTCACTGTCATTCTCAAAGATGGATACAGTGGGCACATCGACACTTATCACGAGGATGACAAGCGATATAAACCAGGTGCAGTCAGGAGTCAATCTGGTACTTCGACTCTTCCTTCGCTCGCCATTTATTGTATTCGGAGCTATGGCGATGGCTTTTACAGTAAATGTAAGAGCGGCAATGGTTTTTGTAGTTACCATACCTCTGCTTTCAATAGTGGTATTCTCAGTTATGGCTGCAAGCCTTCCGCTTTACAAAAAGGTGCAGAGCTCTCTTGACACAGTGCTTTCACACACCAGGGAGAATTTAGAGGGAACCAGGGTTATAAGAGCTTTCAATAAGCAAAATGATGAGATTGACAGCTTCAACAGGGACAACGAGTTTTTAACCAATATGCAGCAGGTTGTAGGACGAATCTCAGCACTCACCAATCCTCTGACATTTATCATTATAAATATCGCAACAATCGCAGTTATCGTATCAGGCGGCAAGCAGGTATACGCAGGAATCCTCACACAGGGTGAGGTTGTGGCACTTGTAAACTACATGTCACAGATACTTGTCGAGCTGATAAAGCTTGCAAACCTCATCGTACAGGTGACAAAAGCAGTGGCGTGCGGTAATCGTATAGCGGATGTGCTTTCTATTCCATCAAAGCTTCCTGAGAAAAATCCTAAGCTCATTGGTGCAAAGGACGGCGCACCTGAGGTTGAGTTTGACCATGTCTGCATGACCTATGAGGGAGCGGCCGATGAGACACTCACAGATATAAGTTTTACAGTGCAGAAGGGGCAGACGATCGGAATCATCGGTGGTACAGGTTCAGGAAAATCAAGCCTTGTAAACCTTATCCCGAGGTTTTATGATGCCACAAAGGGTACTATAAGGATTCAGGGAAATGATATAAATGACTACGATGCAGTGCAGCTTCGAGACAAAATCGGTGTTGTAATGCAAAAGGCAGTGCTTTTTGCAGGAACGATAGCCGACAACCTGCGCTGGGGCAAAAATGATGCCACAGAGGAGGAAATGTGGAAGGCACTCGATATAGCACAGGCGACAGAGGTTGTAAAGGGTAAAGAGGGAGGCCTTGACTACATGATAGAGCAGGGCGGCAAGAACTTATCAGGTGGTCAGAAGCAGCGTCTTACAATTGCCAGAGCTGTTGTAAAGGATCCTGACATACTGATACTTGACGACAGTGCATCGGCACTTGATTTTGCTACAGAGGCGAGTCTTCGTGCGGCATTAAAGGGCATGCATGGTGACAAGACAATATTTATCGTGTCACAGCGTACCTCATCTATCCAGTTTGCGGACAATATCATAGTGCTCGACGACGGACAGATGGTTGGCTTCGGACCTCATGAAAAGCTGCTTGAGACATGCGAGACCTACAAAGAGATATATGATTCACAGTTTAAAAAAGAGTCGGATATGACCAGACAAAAGGAGGTGTAGAGTATGGCTACGGATAATGCGAAGATGAATAAAGCAGGCACAATGCGCAAGGTATTAAGCTACATGAAGAGATATATTCCTTTGCTTGTAATTTCACTTGCCCTGTCTGTTGTTACAGTGGCGCTTACGCTTTATTTTCCAATCCTCACAGGACGCGCAATTGATTTGATTGTAGGAAAAGGAAAGGTTGATTTTACAGCTATGACAGCCATCCTCACAAGAGCAGCAATAATAGTCGTCATAGCGGCAGCAGCCCAGTGGCTTACAAATATCTGCAACAACAGGATGACCTACAACATAGTGAGGGATATAAGACGTGATGCATTTTTAAACATTGAAAAAATGCCACTTTCCTATATTGACAGTCACTCACACGGTGATATGGTCAGCCGTATCATCGCCGATGTAGATACATTTTCAGAAGGACTTTTGATGGGCTTCACGCAGCTCTTTACAGGAATTGCAACAATAGCAGGCACGCTTATTTTCATGCTTACAATAGATGTGAAGATATCATGCATTGTAGTGCTCATCACACCTCTGTCACTTTTTGTGGCAAGCTTTATCACTAAAAAGACATATTCCATGTTTCAGCTACAGACAAGAACAAGGGGAGAGCAGACATCACTCATCGACGAGATAGTAGGAAATGAAAAGGTCGTACAGGCCTTCAACCATGAGGATGAGGCGCTTGAGCAGTTTGACGAGATAAATGACAGATTACAGAAATGCTCACTGAGGGCAACATTTTTCTCAAGTCTTACAAATCCGAGTACACGTTTTGTCAACAGTATTGTGTATGCCGGAGTCGGAATTTTTGGTGCCATGAGTGCACTCACCGGCGGAATCACAGTAGGACAGCTTTCATGCTTCTTATCATACGCCAACCAGTACACCAAACCGTTCAACGAGATATCGGGTGTCATCACAGAGCTTCAGAACGCACTTGCCTGTGCTGCTCGCATCTTCGAGCTGATTGAGGAGAAAAAGGAGATACCGGATGCTTCGGATGCGGTAATACTTGAAGAGGCTGACGGACGTGTGGACATAGAGGATGTTTATTTCTCATATGTGCCGGATAAAAAGCTTATCGAGGATTTCAATCTCCACGTAAAGCCTGGACAGCGCGTGGCTATCGTAGGTCCGACAGGCTGTGGAAAGACGACTATTATCAATCTGCTTATGAGATTCTATGATGTAAAAAGTGGAACAATTAAGGTGAGTGGACACGATATCAGAAAAATCACGCGAGAGAGTCTTCGTGACAACTATGGTATGGTGCTTCAGGAGACATGGCTCAAGAAGGGTACAATCCGTGACAATATCATAATGGGAAAGCCTGATGCCACAGATGAGGAAATCATTGCAGCAGCAAAGGCATCCCATGCCCACAGCTTTATCAGACGTCTGCCGAAGGGCTATGATACTGAAATCGGTGAGGACGGCGGCAGCCTTTCACAGGGACAGAAGCAGCTATTATGCATCACAAGAGTCATGCTCTGCTTGCCGCCTATGCTGATATTGGATGAGGCTACATCTTCGATTGATACACGAACAGAGATTAAGATTCAAAAAGCGTTCCTTACCATGATGCAGGGCAGGACAAGCTTTATAGTGGCTCATCGTCTGTCCACCATAAGGGAAGCGGATATTATCCTTGTTATGAAAGATGGAAAGATTATAGAGCAGGGCAATCATGAGAGTCTGCTTGCAGCCAATGGATTTTATGCAAATCTCTACAATAGCCAGTTTGCATAGCATAGGGCTTCTATGCCCGACAAAACCGTCGAAACGCGCCGTCCATGGCGCGGTTCTCCTTGAGCTCCCATCCGTGGGAGCTCATTTTTATGTATCGTGTGCATAATTCTACAGTATCTAGGCAGCTACGCTATGCGCTTACGAAAGAGCGCCTATGCTGTATGGCAGTCACTCCGGCGACTTACGCCCCTTACGCTGTGGCTGAAATGGGGGAGGATGTATGCGCTCCCGCGGTATGTGGGGCTGGTGTCTGGTATGCTGTGGGAAGATACAATATAAGGGAAAGTATAATTGGAAATTTATTTGTAATATACTTAGTATTTTGAGGGAAGGCGACCGGCGCACGGGGAATTTGCCCCCGGCAGAGGTGCTCCCGAAAGAGCGACTAGCGCAGCGGCTTAGATACTGTAGAATTATGCCCATGAAACGCAGAAATGCCCCGGCATGGACGCCGGGGCAAGGAGAAACCGCGCCATGGACGGCGCGTTTCGACGGTTTCGTCAAGCATAGAAAATCTAAAAAGCATAATTTGTACAGTATCTTAGCTGCGTAGCGTTAGCTCGTCGGGAGCGCCTCTGCCGGGGGCAAATTCCCCGTGCGCCGGTCGCCTTCACATATTAAGATACAACGAAATCCACACTTACTGCGCAGCATCAGGAGCTACATACGAGTATGCATTGGACATCTTTGCAGCATTGTTTGTCAGAGTGACAGCCTCTCTGTAGTAGGCAACAACAGGAGTGCCCTTATCCACAGCGTTGAACAGCTGCTCTGCAAAAGCAGGAGGCACATTGATACATCCGTGTGAGCCGGAGGTTTTGTAAATTGTTCCTCCGAAGGTATCACGCCAGCTGGCATCATGGATACCTATATTGTAGGCAAACGGCATGAAATAGCTGACAGGAGAAGAGTAACCCTCACCGACAAGAGTAGCATTTCTCTGCTTGTAAACAATCTTGTATACACCATCTACGGAACCATTCTGACGGGCGAGATTACCTGATACGAAATCAGACTCCATCTGGAGAGCACCATCCTTGTAATACCACATGTGCTGCTTTGTGTAGTCAATCTCTATGTATGTATTACCTATGTCGTCAGCGCCTCGGTAGAGTGCTGTCTGCTCGTAAACAGGCTCTCTTTCCACTGGCTTGCCTCCCTCTAAATCGGAAAGAAGTTTGGCCTTCTCATTTTTCTTGCTGACTACCCATCCGTAGTCTCCACCACCTATTTCAATAGTGTCACCGGACGATGTCTTGAATGAGCGTTTGCGGCCGAAGGTATTGTACTTGGAAGCAAGCTGCTGGACATATTTAGTGACATTGGCATCATCTATGCTCACGCTGCCGTCATCTGAGATGCTTAGCATATCAAGGATTTTGGCTGAGTCAAGCTTCTCATCGGCACCTTCAATTTTGTAAGTGACGGTTGAAGCAGTGTATTTGTCGAGGGCTTCTTTTTCATTTTTGATTGTATCGCTTTCCTTTGTGATTTTTGGAGCTTCATAACAGTCATCACTTAAGCTAAGCTTTGGAAGCTCGTTGTCCAGGGCGTCCTTTACCTCGGCAAGGATGCTGTCATATATCGGTTTGCAGCCATTTTTCTCTTCAATCACATCGTATTTGCCGTCTTTTATCTCGATGTGGGCATCCTCCGGATTCTCAATGTAGTCATCACTGAAAATATCAAGAGCCTTGAGCTTTTCCGCCAAAGCGGCATCGTCATATTTGGACGAACCCTTTAGAGTATAGTTTTGAGCTTTGAAAAGACTGACAGGCCATGTAAAAGCATTCTGGCTTTTTATGATTTGCTCCTCGTCACCGTTTGAGACATATTCATAGGAAAAATCAGGTCCCTTAAGTGAGAAGCTGTTGCCTTTTCTATCAGTGATTGTGAGCAGGTAGTCGCGGCTTAGGGCTGTATTTTTTTCTATTGCCTCTTTTGCGGTTTTCCCTGCGTATTTTACAGAGTTAATCTTTGTGTTGAACAGATAGTGGCTGCTAAAATAAAAGGCAAAGCCAAGATAAACAGCCAAAATCACGCCAAGCACAACGGCGCAGGTTATAAGTACTTTTTTCTTCATGTAAATCGACCTCCTTGGAGATATGCTGTTGCTGCCCACACCGGGGTGTAGGCGGCAGCTAAAATCAGTTACATTTGTGAAGATGTGACACATCCATATAGTCAGGCAGACCATTCTTGTAGGCTACAGCGGTTTCTCCCTGAATAAGTGGCTTTAAGTATTCGATAAGCTCAGGCTTCACATCATTGCCAGCATCATTGATCCACTCTCTTGGCACAGACTTGGCCTCGTTTGCGATATCCTTGATAGCAGAATATGTGTATTCTACCTGATAAGGATCATTTGAGATGCGCTTCAAGCATACCATTGATGCGGTCACACCCTCTGCTGCAATAGTGACACCCTTTTTACCCTGAGCAAAAGATTCCTCGATATCGGTTAATGATGCAAGATGTGAGGCACAGCGCTGGAGCACGTTTACCTCTACTGAGCGAACCTTGACACCGATGTTTTCCTTTACGATGAACTCAAGAGCTTTTCCGGCACCGCTTAGCTGCTGGTGTCCGAACTGGTCGCATGAGGCATTTGATGATGTAATGTATGAGCCGTCTGCGTCATGTATTCCTTCAGATACGGCAACTATTACATTGTTAGTGTGCGTAAGGGCTTCTTTTATATCGGCAACAAATTTGTCCTTGTCGAAATCCACCTCAGGCAGATATATGAACTGAGGCGCTGTATTGTACTCATTACGTGCGAGCGCGGAAGCGGCAGTGAGCCATCCTGCGTCACGTCCCATGATTTCAACGATTGTCACACTCTTAACAGCATAGATAAAGGTGTCATGGGCTATCTCAAGCATGCTTGATGCGATATATTTGGCGGCAGAGCCAAATCCCGGAGTGTGGTCTGTCATGCACAGATCATTGTCGATGGTTTTTGGAATCCCTATAATTTTCACATCACTGTTGATTTTTTTTGCATAATCGGATAACTTTAATACGGTATCCATCGAATCATTTCCACCGATGTAAAAGAAAGCCTTTACGGAGAGCTTATTAAACTGGTGGAAGATGTATACATATGGTGAATCATCATCCTTGTAATCAGGGAGCTTGTGGCGGCATGAGCCAAGATACATGGCAGGTGTGGTCTTGAGCTTTTCAAGATTAGCATCATCTGCAAAAATATCAGACAGATTGAGATAATTCTCATTTAATATGCCGAGTATTCCGTTTACGGCGCCATAGCAGATATCGTATTTCTCAGAGCTTTTTACTCCTGCGATGACTCCTGCAAGGCTTGCGTTGATTGCAACAGTTGGGCCGCCTGACTGGGCGACGATACAGTTTGACTGATTCATTGTAATCTCCTTATTGTGTATTTTAACTATTCTCTTCTGTAAGAATAGTTATGGTATAATTTTAAAATGACTACTGAAGGCGCATGGCATATGCACCGCATAATCATATAGATTGTAGTATCAAACATTATTTTTAGCAAGGGTTAAAATGAAAAATATGAATAAATACGAAAATTGCTTATTGTGTCCCAGAAAATGTGGCATAAACAGAAGAACCGGACAAACAGGCGTATGTGGCGTTTCATCTGAAATAAAGGTGGCGCGCGCAGCACTTCATTATTGGGAGGAGCCATGCATATCAGGAAAAAGAGGAAGCGGGGCAGTTTTTTTCTCAGGCTGCAGCCTGCACTGCGTGTTCTGCCAGAACAGGGAGATTTCTGACGGAAAAGCGGGAAAGGTGATCAGTAAAGAGAGGCTGAGTGATATCTTTATGGAACTTGCTGACAAAGGCGCAAATAATATCAATCTGGTCACACCGGGGCAGTATATCCCTGATATAGTGTGGGCGGTAAACGATGCAAAAAGCCGCGGCATGAAGCTTCCTATTATATACAATACGAGCGGATATGAAAATGTGACAGAGCTAAAGCTGCTTGAGGGTATAGTGGATGTGTATCTTCCGGATTTTAAATATATGGACAGTACGCTTTCGGCAAGGTATTCAAGGGCAAAAGATTATCCGTCTGTCGCAAAGCAGGCGCTTTCAGAGATGGTCAGGCAGCAGCCGGATGTCGTGATTGACGATGCGACAGGACTCATACAAAAGGGAGTTATTGTGCGACAGCTTCTACTGCCGGGACATGTGAATGATGCAAAGGCTGTACTTAAGTACCTGTATGATACATATCATGATCACGTATATATAAGCATGATGAGCCAGTTTACGCCGATTGCACTAAAGGATTATCCTGAGATAAACCGCACAGTGACAAGGAGAGAGTATGAAAGGCTTGTTGACTATGCCCTCGAAATAGGAATCACGAATGCATTTATACAGGAGGGTGACGTGGCAAAGGACAGCTTCATTCCGGCATTTGACTGTGAGGGAGTATAATATTTACCGTTTTTCTTAATAAAATAGTAAGAATTGGCAGGCAAAAATGACTGGATTTTGTGACGCCGGTGTAGTACTATGGTTATGTGATATTTTTTAGCTGTGAAGGTACTGAACAGTTACGATATTTTGTTATTACTCACATCCCAGTGTGACAGACGATAATGTTTTTAATCACACAGGATACATCATTCAATAGAGGATACAGTGATGAAAAATATAGAAGAACAGCAGATAATAATTGAATGTCCGAATACTATCTTTCATCTATACATTGACAGTGAGGATGAGCTTTCAAAGGTTAAGGTGTTTATGAACAATATGAAGAATGTTGATTCGATAAGTCTGCATGATATATACAACTGGTGCAACAGACAGCATGTGCAGTACACGACGACATTTAATTATGACAGTAAAATGACCTTGACAGAAATGATAAAATCCTACATATTTTACTTCAGACAGAAGCTTAGATATGTAAATAATAGTGATAGGATGATAGAAACATGAGATACCCTGAATTTCTAAAGGATAGAGGAACAATAGGCTTTGTGGCGCCTTCGATGGGCTGTACAACAGAGCCGTACAGGAGTGCCTTTGACAATGCCATTAAAAGGTTTCACAGCATGGGTTATAAGACGATAGAGGGACCTAACTGCAGGTGCGACAGTGGCATAGGTATCAGCAATACACCTAAGAAGTGCGCAGAAGAGCTGAACGAGAGCTATGTTTCTGCTGACAGTGATGTGCTTATATCCTGTGGTGGTGGCGAGCTGATGTGCGAGGTAGTGCCTTATATTGATTTTGAGCGCGTGAAGCAGTCAAAGCCTAAATGGTACATGGGCTATTCCGACAACACGAATTTCACATTTTTGGAGGCTACTATTGCAGATACAGCAGGTATTTACGGACCGTGTGCGGGCAGCTTTGGCATGGAGGTGTGGCATGAGTCACTTACCGATGCATTTAATCTGCTTTGTGGCAGGAAGCTTTCATTTACCAATTACCCTATGTGGGAGAAGGAATCGATAAAGGATGAGAATGCTCCGTTTGTGGGCTACAACCTGACTGAAAAGTCGTGTATCAGCTCTATTCCCACGGTGGCAAAGGAAAGCAGGCTTACCATGAGAGGCAGGCTGCTTGGTGGCTGCATGGATTGTCTTATCAATCTGCTTGGCACATCGTTTGACCATGTAAGGGGATTTAATGAGCGCTACAGTGATGATGGTATCATATGGTTCCTTGAGGCTTGTGACCTTAATGTGATGGGCATGAGAAGGGCTATGTGGCAGATGAAAAATGCAGGATGGTTTTCAAATGTAAAGGGCTTTCTTATCGGACGCCCGGCGCACTTCGGAGAGGAAATGTTTGGCATAGACCACAGACAGGCGCTTTCATCACTGCTTAGAGAGTTTAATGTGCCAATCATCATGGATCTGGATATAGGTCATATGTCACCGATGATGCCTGTGGTATGCGGAAGCATGGCAGATGTCAGCTTCGACGGAAGCAACTTTACAATTTCGTATGATATAGAGCAGTAGATTGGAGGAAAAATGATTAGATTAATAAAGAAAAAAGCAAAGAGTATTGTATGTAGCGTGCTTGCTGCGGTTACACTGTTTACGATGAATCCGGCTGTATTTGCAACAGAGACAGCTACGCAGACTGATACAGTTTCAAGCGTTGATGTATCAGGCAGTGACAGCAGTGATGCAGCTGATAAGAGTAACACAGACAGTACTGCAGACAGCACAACGACAGCCGGCAGTGAGGCAAACGACAAGGTGACCATCAGCAAAAATGATAAGCCATACTTAAGTCTTGGAGCAGACCTCACACCGGATCAGAGAGCGACAGTGCTTGGATTTATGGAAATCGAGCTCACTGATCTGGACAATTACGATGTGGTCTATGTAAATAATGATGAGGAGCACAAGTACCTCGATTCATACATCAGCAAGAGCGAGATTGGCACAAGGTCACTTTCCTCAGTACTCATTACAGAGGATAAAAAGGGGGCGGGTCTTAGTGTTTCCACGCACAATATCAATTACTGTACGGTAGGAATGTACAAGAATGCGCTTGCCACAGCAGGCATAGCTGATGCTAAAATCATAGTCGCAGGCCCTTTCCCTATTTCCGGAACGGCAGCACTTGTAGGCACACTAAAGGCATACGAGGAGATGACAGGCAAGAAGCTTGACGACAAGGTGACAGACGCAGCGATGGATGAGCTTGTCACAACAGGAGAGCTCAACAAGAGCATTGACGGCGATTCGCAGGATATCGAGGCAATGATTGCTGACCTAAAGAAGCAGCTTGCCGATGGAGGGCTCAAGGATGAGAGCCAGATAAAGGATGCGATAAAGGAGGCTGCAAAGGATTACGACCTGAAGCTTTCTGATGATGATATTGCAAAGCTTACATCTCTTTTAATGAAGCTAAAGGATGCCAATATCGACTGGGATTCAGTCATCAACCAGGCACAGGACTGGGCATCAAAGCTTGGCGATAAGATAAATGACCCGGGCTTCTGGGAAAAGATTGGTAACTTTTTCATGGATTTATGGGATAAGATAAAATCCCTGTTCAGCTAGAAAAAGCTACAGGAGACAGTAAGAATAAGCAGAATATGAATCAGGCAACTCCCTGAAACGTAAGCATGAGCTGCACGTTGAAGGGAGTTTTTTGATTAAAGGGTCAAAAGGTATCATCGATGCATGCTTGCATGCAATTCGATGTATACCTTAAAAAAAAATAATAAATTTCTGCCGAATACATTGATACAAAGGTCATATTCTATTATAATTAAATGGATAATGGATTAATGTAAACAATGCACATAAGAAAGATGGGATTTGATGATAAAGATAAATAAATTTCTGGCAGCCTCTGTCGTTACATTGTCATTAGCCGCATGTGACCTGGCACCATACAGCAGCATAGCAGTCTATGCGGATCAGGCGGCTAAGGTTGTGTGTGATGAGAGATATTGGGTAGCGGCGAGAAGCGGACCGGGAACAGAGTATGAGCTGGAGCACAAGCTTTCAAACGGCAAGGATATTACTATTCTTGAGCAGACCACAGGTGCAGACGGCAAGGTGTGGTACAAGGCAAAGTACAATCTGGCAGCAAATAACGAGGAGTGTGTAAGCTATATCAGGTCTGATTTTGTATCAGCAGGTACCGGCACAGCTGCATCAGACAATGCGCAGACAGGGGATGCTTCAGCAGACACCGGCAATGCGGATGCCATACAGCAGAATAATGAGGAACAGCTTGCCCTTGCAACCGCATCGGGAGCATATGCTACAGGTACGATTACAGGTGGCAATGTGTATGTCCGCAATGCAGCAGGCACATCCGGCACTACAAAGGTTGTCTCACTCAACTGGAACCATCAGGTTGACATAATTGGAGAGACCAGGGTAAACGGTGTGGTATGGTATAATGTCAAGGGTACTTTAAACGGCAAGGCATTTACGGGCTGGACTATCAGCACATACATAAAGGTGACATATAATAATAGCGGAGACAATACTGATTTCGTCACGGCTATGAAGAATGCAGGTTTTCCTGACAGCTATATCCCGAACCTCACGGCTCTTCACAATAAATTTCCAAACTGGACCTTTGAGGCTGTAAATACAGGTTTGAATTGGGATACGGTGATTGAAAATGAAAGTGTAAACGGACTTAATCTGGTATCCAAATCAGCAGACAATGCCAAGAAATCCACAGCTGCCGGAGCATATAACTGGTCAACAAATACGTGGGTTGAGTACGAACCGGGATGGGTGTCAGCAAGCAGTGCCTATATTGCTTATCTCATGGATCCAAGGAATTTTCTTGATGAGACCAATATTTTTCAGTTTCAGAGTCTGGCATACAGTCCGAATGAGGCACTTGAAGGTGTCAAGTCCATAGTAAAAGGCACATTTATGGAGGGAACAAAGACCTATTCCAACAATGGTGAGAAAATCAATTATGCAAGCACATTCATGGATGTGGCAAAGAGCAGTGGAGTAAGTGCATACCATATAGCATCGCGTATAAAGCAGGAGCAGGGACAAAAGGGAACGAGCCCTCTTATTTCGGGTACATATTCCGGATATGAAGGATATTATAATTATTTTAATTTTAGTGCAACCGGAAACACGAAGGATAAGATTTATAAAAATGGTCTGTCTTTTGCCAAGAAGCAGGGCTGGAATACAAGAGCAAAGTCCATAAACGGCGGAGCTGTAAAGGTGGGCAGCAATTATATAAATAAGGGTCAAAATACACTGTATTTTGAGAAGTTTAATGTAGTAAATACGAGCTCGCTGTATTTCCATCAGTACATGGGCAATGCCACAGCGGCTCTTACTGAGGGACAGAGTCTGGCTAAAGGATATTCAGACAAGAATCAGGCTTTTGTATTTAAAATACCTGTATACAACAATATGCCATCGTCAGCAGTGGGCTTCGATAAAGCTGGCGATACCAATAACTATCTGCAGTCGCTTGCGATAAGTGGTGTAACACTCACACCGGCCTTCAATGGAGCGACAACAAGCTATTCAGCAGTTGTTTCAAATGCCATAAGCTCAGTGACTGTTTCGGCAGATGCAGTTTCAGGAAACAGTGGTGTTTCAGGCACAGGAAGCTATTCGCTTGCTGTCGGAAATAATACAATTAAGGTAAAATGCAAGTCGCAAAGCGGTGATACAAGAACATACACTATCAATATAAACAGGCAGGCGGCATCTGCAAATAATGCAGGTGGCAATAATAATCAGAACAATAATAACCAAAATAATACAGATGTAAACATAACATCAGGTAAATACAGTATAGGTACTTATATTACAGGCATTGAGCCTGGAACCGGTGCAGCTGATTTTGTGAAGAATATAGCAGTATCAGCATCAGGTACTGTAAAGCTTTTGACAAGCTCAGGCTCAGAAAACAGCGGAAAGATTGCAACAGGCAATAAAGTGGCTGTTTATGATGCTTCAGGTAATCTGAAAAAGACATACGATATTGTTATATATGGAGATATCAATGGTGATGGTGCTGTAAATGCTCTTGATATGATTAAGCTCAACAGACATATTTTAGGAAAGGGAACACTCACAGGTGCTTATCTGGAGGCAGCTGATGCTAACAGAAAGCGTGATGGTGGAAATGCCCTTGATATGATAATCATGAACAGACACATACTGGGCAAATCAAAGATATCGCAGAATTAGAAATGTGAGGAAAGATATGAAGAAATTATTTGGATGTATATTATCACTTGTTGTGGCGGTGATGCTTGTTTTCACACCTGCCGAGCATGTATATGCGCAGGGACTTGGTCTCAGTGTCAGCTCAAGCTCTATAGCTGTTGGAAAAACAGTTAAGGTGACTGTTTCCATGCCGTCCGGATATTTTGGCACTGTAGTTATCTCAAGCTCTGATGAGGGAGTATTGAGTAACGGGGGGGATGGTGTGGCCAATATTGGTGACGCCGCAGGATATCCCACATCGCAGTCATTTTCATTTACGGCGAAGGCTGCAGGAAGCTGCACTATAAAGGCATATTGTACAGTTGTAGGAGATGCAGAGGGCAACGATGCCGGAGGTGTAATTACCGGTGCCAGCACGAAGGTGACGGTAACAAGTGCTTCATCAAACAACGATTCAAACAGCAACAAGGATAACAAGGACAATTCCGGCAGCAATACCGGCAATGACAGCAATGCAAATAAAGATAATGAAAACAAAGGGGAAAAGAAATCCTCAAACGCATCTCTTGGTTCGCTTGTTATCTCAGCAGGTACGCTTTCCCCTGAGTTTTCTGCTGCGACAAAGGATTACACAGCTACAGTAGATTACAGCTATTCAAGTCTTGCGGTTACAGCAAATCCGGCTGATTCCAAGGCGAGTGTGACATCGGTCACAGGCAATGATTCACTTGAGGTTGGAGAGAATACGGTCAGCGTTGTTGTGACAGCAGAGGACGGCAGCACAAGCACATACAATATAGTTGTTACCAGAAGAGCCGAGGATGATCCGGAGAATGCAGATAAGCAGGATAACTGGAAGAAGTTCGATATAAATGGCACAGAGTGGAATATGATAAATGACATTCCGGAGGATGTTGTTCCTGAAGGCTTTGAGCACTCAAAGACAGTGATTGACGGACTTGAATACAATACCCTTCATGGCACCTTTGGTGATATCACGCTTGTGTATTTACAGTCGGAAAGCGGCAATGGGCTTTTTGTATATGATGCAGCACAGAATGCAGCATATGAGTTTGTCCGTATCAATTCAGAGTCACATTTTATAGTGGTTTTACTGCCTAAGGTGGATGATGTGCCTGAGGGATATAATGAGATATCGCTCTCTATAGAGGGCAAGGGTGTGGCAACAGCCTACCAGACCAAAGTCGAAAAAAACGATGATCAGACAAAGGATTTTTACCTCGTATACGCTATGAATGACAATGGTGAGAGTGGCTGGTACACATATGATAGCGTAGATGGCACATATATGAGAACTGAGCTCAGTACACCTACAGTGGCACAGGAGGAAAACGATACAACAAAGAGTGAGCTTGTCCCGGGAATTGCCAATAAATATCTTGTTTTAGCTGCAATACTGGTTCTTATTATCATTATTCTGTTACTGTTGCTTATTGTATCAGCTGTGAAAAACAGAAAATATAAGGCAATGGACTATCATGATGACGATGATGATGTAGATGATGCAGCAGAAGATGTATCAAATGAAGCTTTGGAAGAAACAACTGATGAAACTGCGGACGAGATAGCAGATGAGCTGGAAGAAGAGGTTACAGAAGAGCCGTTAGATGAAGTGGCAGAAGAAGCTGCAGAAGAAACAGCAGATGAAGCTGTAGAAGAGCCGGCAGATGAAGTCGCAGAAGAAACAGCGGAAGATGCTGCAGATGAGCAAAAGATGGCTACGGATGAAAATATATCAAATGCATCCTATGTCGGAAGAACCGTAGAAATTACACCTGATTCTAAGAAAGCTGTTGAGAATGAAAACTCTGAGTTTGATTTAAAAGACGATTCAAGGCAGGAAAACGTTTCTGACACAGAAAACGATGCTGATGAGGATGCTTTAAAGAATCAGCTTCAAATGGCACTTGATGGCTTTGTCAATGAGGGAAATAAGCCGTATGAGACTATAGACAGCAGTGCAAAGGATGATAATGAAGATGACAGCGAAGATGATGATTTGCAGTTCATCGACTTAAATTAGTGAATATGACTGGAGGATATGACTTGAAACCATATACAAGTAAGGCTAAAAAAGCAATAGATTTGGCTGCACGTATATCAAAGAAAATGAATTACAGCTATGTTGGAACAGAGCACATACTGGCTGGCCTTATAAAAGAGGGCACCGGTGTGGCAGCTGAGATTCTAACAGCCTGCAATGTGGAATATGATAAGCTTATTTCGATGATTGAAGACCTGATTTCACCGGGGGATAACATCGAAGTGATGGACAGGGATGGCTATTCACCAAGGACACAGAGAGTATTGGAGCGTGCATCGGAGGAAGCCGATAGATTTGAGTGCAATGAGATAGGTACAGAACACTTGCTGATGGCTATAGTACTGCAGGGAGACTGTGCAGCTGCAAGACTTTTAAACACCATGGGTGTTAACAGTCAGAAGATGTTTATAGATATTCTTGGTGCGATGGGGGAGGATCCGTCTGCATACAGGGATCTGATGAAAAGCTACAATACATCATACAATTCTGCGACTCCTGTATTAGATCAGTATTCCAGAGATTTGACAGATATGGCAGAGGCAGGGCTTCTTGACCCTGTTATAGGCAGAAAAAAGGAGATGGAGCGTGTTATCCAGATACTTTGCCGCCGTGGCAAAAACAATCCATGTCTGATTGGAGAGCCGGGAGTGGGCAAGACCGCTATAGTAGAAGGACTTGCGCAGGATATAGTCAGTGGCAATGTTCCGGATATTCTTTTGGGAAAGAGACTGGTTTCTCTTGATATGTCCGGGCTTGTAGCCAAATCAAAGTATCGTGGTGAGTTTGAGGAGCGTATCAAGAAGGTGATAAGTGAGGTTTCAAATGCCAAAAATGTACTGCTTTTCATTGATGAGCTTCATACTATAATAGGTGCAGGAGGAGCAGAAGGCTCATTAGATGCATCTAACATATTAAAGCCTGCGCTTGCCAGAGGCGAGGTACAGGTAATCGGCGCCACTACCATAGAAGAGTACCGCAAATACGTGGAAAAGGATGCTGCGCTTGAGCGCCGTTTCCAGCCGGTGATGGTTGAGGAGCCGGGTGTGGATGAGACAATAGAGATACTCACAGGATTAAAGGGACTCTATGAAAAGCATCATGGTGTCATCATAACAGATGAGGGTGTGAAAGCAGCAGTAAACCTTTCTGCACGATATATAAATGACAGATTTTTACCTGATAAGGCGATAGACCTTATGGATGAAGCGGCAGCCAGGATAAGGCTTAAGAATCTGACATCATCTGACGAGTTGCTTGCTCTGAAAAAAGAGATAACAGATAAGCAGAACCAGTTGGAAAATGCTTTGTCGAAAGGAGATCTCGCAGCTGCCGGTGCGCTTATGTCAGAAAAGGAAGTGCTTGAAAATAAACAGCAGAAGCTTATCAGAAAGAACCGTCGCACAGGAGCCAAAAATCAGCCTGTAGTCGGCGAAAATGAGATAGCGGATGTAGTATCGGGATGGACCAAAATACCTGTAAATAAGCTTACAGAGTCAGAGGCAGGACGACTTGCAAAGCTTGAACAGATACTTCACAAGCGTGTAATAGGACAGGAGGAGGCTGTTTCTGCTGTTGCAAAGGCAGTCAGACGAGGCCGTGTTGGTTTAAAGGATCCTAAGAAGCCGATTGGCTCATTCCTGTTTTTGGGACCGACAGGAGTAGGTAAGACGGAGGTGTCAAAGGCGCTTGCTGAGGCTGTCTTTGGCAAAGAAGATGCCATGATACGTGTTGACATGTCAGAGTACATGGAAAAGCATAGTGTTTCAAAGATGATTGGTTCACCACCGGGATATGTGGGCCATGAGGAGGGCGGACAGCTCTCAGAGAAGGTCAGACGCAATCCTTTTTCTGTTATACTGTTTGATGAGATAGAAAAAGCACATCCTGATGTGTTCAATATACTTTTACAGGTGCTTGATGATGGTAGAATCACTGATTCACAGGGGCGCACGGTTGATTTCAAGAATACGATAATCATCATGACATCAAATGCAGGAGCGGCTTCCATTATAGAGCCAAAGCGCCTTGGATTTGGTGCAGGTGATGACGAAAAGCAGGATCACGAGCGTATGAAGAACAGTGTCATGGAGGAGGTCCGCCGTATATTTAAACCTGAGTTTTTGAACCGAATCGACGAGACTATTGTATTTAGAGCTCTCAACAAGGATGACATGAAGCATATAGTGACACTTCTTGTAAAGGAGCTTAAGAAACGCTGCAAAGAGCAGCTTGATATAGAGCTCACAGTGCGCGACAGCGCAAAAGCCTTTATCGTGGACAAAGCGTATGACAGAAAATATGGCGCAAGACCGCTTAAACGAAAACTTCAGGAGGAAATTGAAGACCGTATGTCAGAGGATATTATTACCGGCAAAATTAAGCGCGGTAATAAGGTAATAATTTCTACGAAAAACAAACAAATTTCATTGACTGTTGAGTAGAATTGGATTTATAATTAATATATCAATATAGCTACGGGAGGATAAAAATGGCTGTAATAAGTGAATTAATCCGTACTGAGGAAAACGGAAAGCTCAGCTTCGGAGATTATACATTGGCTGCAAAGGCAAAGCTTGACAATTTTGAGAAGGATGGAGATATCTACAAGGTAAAGACCTTTAAGGAGATTACAAAGCTCGAAAGAAACGGACTCTTTGTATACGAGTCTGTTCCGGGAACAGCGGTTATGGATTTCGAGGAGACTGCTGATACAGTGACATTTACTGTGGAGGGACCTGAGGATGCTCAGATTACTCTTGGTCTTGAAGAGGAGACGGAGTACGAAATTGATATAGCTGGAGCTGTTGCAGGTACTATGAAGACAAATCTCGGCGGCAAGCTCAGCTTAAGCGTAGAGCTTGAAGGTGTTGATTCAGTCGATATCAAAGTATCAAGAAAATAGAGCATATTTTTAGCCCGGTGAAAGCCGGGCTTTTTGTATTTTATAAAGGAGAACAATATGGCAAAAGGAAAGACCTCTGTATTTTTCTGCCAGGAATGTGGTTATGAATCGGCAAAATGGATGGGACAGTGCCCGGCCTGTAAGGAATGGAATACATTTGTAGAGGAAACCGTAGATAAAAAGTCGATAAGCTCGTCGGGAAAAGTAAAAAAAGAATCAAAGGCGGCACAGGTTCTGCCTCTTTCGGCAGTAAAAAGCGAGAAAGAGGAGCGTATAGTGACAGGTATAGCCGAGTTTGACAGAGTGCTTGGTGGAGGAATTGTGAGGGGGTCACTTGTGCTTGTGGGAGGAGATCCGGGTATAGGAAAATCCACGCTTCTACTTCAGGTATGCAGGGAACTTTCACAAAAAAAGGTGCCATTACTTTATGTGTCAGGTGAGGAATCCCTGCATCAGATAAAGATGCGTGCCGACAGACTTGGTGATTTTACGGATTCACTGGAGCTTTTATGTGAGACAAGTCTTGATATAGCAAAGGATGTGATTCAACGAAAAAAACCGGAGGTTGTTGTAATAGATTCCATCCAGACTATGTACAATGAGGAGATAGCGTCGGCACCGGGCAGTGTCTCACAGGTCAGGGAGACAACCGGAGTGCTTATGCAGCTTGCAAAAACTCTGGGTATTTCTGTTTTTATAGTAGGACATGTGACAAAGGATGGTGCGGTTGCGGGGCCGAGGACGTTGGAGCATATGGTTGATACTGTGCTTTATTTTGAGGGTGACAGGTATGAGTCGTACAGGATACTTAGAGGCGTTAAGAACAGATTTGGTTCGACCAATGAGATAGGCGTATTTGAAATGAAGGCGGAGGGACTTGTTGAGGTGGAAAATCCGTCGGAGTATATGCTTAGCGGTAAGCCCGAGGGAGCATCAGGATCAATTGTCACATGTTCCATAGAGGGAAGCCGCCCGATACTTCTCGAGATACAGGCTCTTGTATGTCACAGTTTTTTTAATAATCCAAGGCGTACAGCAAATGGTACAGATTATAATAAAGTAAATCTACTCATGGCGGTCCTTGAAAAAAGAGCCAACCTGCCACTGTCAGACTGTGACGCTTATGTGAATATAGCAGGCGGTATAAGGATGAACGAACCGGCGATAGACCTTGGGATAGTGCTTGCAATCGCATCAAGCAAAAAGGATATTATAGTGCGTGAGGATACCATATGTTTTGGAGAGGTGGGCTTAAGCGGAGAGGTACGCGGAGTTACCATGTCCGAGCAGCGTGTGGCTGAGGCAAAGAAGCTTGGCTTTAAAAAGTGTATTGTTCCCAAAGTGTGTCTTGCAGGAGTGTCGCATATTAGTGGAATTGAGATTGTCGGTGTGGCAAATATCAAGGAAGCGATAGAGGCTGTCAGATAGTAATTGTGAGAATTGTATATAATAAACAGACAATTTAGAAAATTTGTGTTTTTTAAGGTAGTTTTACTACTTTAATTAATTGCAGAAAATCCGTTGACATATGTGTGCCGGGATGATATTATATCAAAGCTGACTCGCGGGACACATTGAGTTGTAGAGCTTGTGAGTTGCATTTTACAGACATGACTTTATAGATATTGCTTTGAAAATAAGTTAAAAAAGTTATGAAAAAAGTTCTTGACAAATGCAAAACATTTTGATAGAATAAACAAGCTGTCGCAAGACAGAGAACTTAAAACAGAG
>OGRG01000639.1_pt1 | contig 29599 bp, 25 predicted proteins | sample 1553501 | NCBI WGS metagenome assembly OGRG01 (sample SAMEA2580018, study PRJEB22360) | human gut metagenome | biome: human gut; feature: human-associated habitat; material: faeces | place: Denmark | collected 2008/2010 | reverse complement strand
TTTACCAAAACGTTGGGTTGTTGAACGTACTTTTGCATGGCTGAATGGTTCACGCAGGTTGTCAAAGGATTATGAAACTTCTTGTTGCTCTGCTGAAACGATGATTATGATTTCTCATGCTGCTACACTCTTAAAACGCCTATGAACACAAGCTCTCAGTTTCTAGGGTTACTGCCTTGGCAGATGCCAGTTCTGCTGTGAGTTTTTCGATGATTTTATTTTGTTCTGCTATGATTTCAAGTAACTCTTCATAAGTCGGCATACTGCCACCACCTCTGCTTTTTTTATCAGTATAGCATACTTATGCACTTCTTGTAAATTGACAAATGGACGATTTTTGAGCTTTCAACATTGTGGATTTTCTATGCTTTTACGGGGAGGGACTGAATAGTTACGAATAAATCGATAAATATCCTCGGATGACAACTCCAAAACCTTTATTGAAGCAAAATTGGGAAGAATATGCTTCTCTGCTTTCAACTGATAATTGGCAAGCGTCGATTCCTTTACCCGGTGATGAATGCTTAAAAGCCACTCTTCGCAAAGACTTTTGATTGTTAAGTCAAGCTCTGCAACCTGTGCAAATAATTGTTGTACCGACTTCATTTTTGCTTGTACTGCTTGCCTAGTTTCCCCGAAAAAATATTGATACGACCGTTTGCCGTCTGTTGCCTTTTCTCTGGTAATTCTGCCTTCGTAGCGTCCATCCTTACGTTTGTAAATATTGAGTCCTCTCATCATTAACCGCTCCATTCTAGGAATATTATACAGGATTCCAGAATGAAACGCACGTTTAGTAGTCATTCTGCACAGTAAATGCAGCCTTCTTCTGTATGAAAATGACAATTTTAGAAAATTTTTGTCAATTGGAAAAAGGTACTTGACAACACTGGTCGAAATTGGTATAATTAAAGTGTTGAATGTGGAAAAAGGCAGAAGACTCTGTTTTCTTGTCGAATCTTTCGTAAAAGCCTTTATTTTACGAAATTTTACCCGAACAGCTATTTTTGAAATTGAGAGGAAAACTGTTTTGCTTGAACTTTTCCTTGGCAAACACAAACAAGTGATATAGTGAGGTGAAGAGAAGTGAAATTGAAAGTCAAGCAAAAATCAAATCAAACCGTGATTCGTGTAACATTGGAAAAAAGCGAGGAAATCGTTGATCGGGAACTTGCAATGCTTACATCAAATACTAAGAAAAGTCTATTTCGTCCTACTTTGAAAAAAAGGTTTTTGTTTATGGGCGATTCTCTGGAATATATAGGACCGCAAAGTGTTTCTCTAACAACCTATTTAAAAAACATAATATCCAAGCAGAATTTTTATTTTATTGCAACACAAATTATTTCAGTTATCAGCTATCTGCAAACTGCAAATCTTTCTCGCAGTAATTTAATGTTAGACTCGCAATACATATTTATTAATCACAGTACAAGCGAGTTATTTTTTATATATCTTCCAATTTTATCAAGTCATTTCTCTTTTAATGCCTTGGACTTCTTTGGAAAATTCTTGCACTTAACCAATCCAGATCGAAATGAAGATAACGGATATCTGGGAGATTTTTCTCGTTTCTTAAGTACACAAAGCGTTTTCTCTATTGAAGAGTTCAAGCGGTTCATTTGCAGTCAAGATAATTTTGCAGCTTCACAATTTCAAAGAATGGATCGGCAGAGTGGATTTATTACGCCGAATCGCATCGAGTATAATGAACACTATCAAAAAAGTGTGGATGGGAATACATCTGCAAATAGTAAAAATCCATTGCCAAATGGCTATATAGGGAATGAAGGCACAATATCCTTAAACCAAGGGAATTCTTTTGCAAATGATTTTAATATGCCGGTCGGATATAATCCAGCGTGTGATATGGAGACAACTTCTTTGATGCAGTCCTCTCCAAGCGAAATGGGAACTACTGTATTGAATCAAAACCAAATGGGATATTTTCAACAGCAGCATTTTCCATATTTGATTCGCTGTTCTACAGGTGAACGAATTGAGGTAAATAAGCCTGCCTTTCGATTGGGGAAGGAAAGCCGATATGTCGATTACTTTGTTTCCAATAATGATACCGTCAGCAGAAGTCATGCAGACATCATTACTAGGAATGGACATTATTATGCGATGGATTTGCATACGACTAATTATACATATATCAACGGCACGATGCTGCCGGATCGTACAGAAGTCGAAATTTTTGATGGAAATATTCTGAAGCTGGCAAATGAGGAATTTGAATTCCATGTGCAGTAAGAGATGGGGTGGATGAGATGCGATATCAGATTACAGCGGATTCGGATGTTGGAATTGTTAAGAAAACCAATCAGGACAGTCTATGTGTATTTCATGCGAATTCGACACAAGGCGAAGTGGTGATGGCAATCGTGTGCGATGGCATGGGCGGATATGTAAAAGGGGAGCTTGCCAGTGCAACTGTAATTCGTGCATTTGAAAACTGGTTTCGTACAGAGTTACAATATGAACTTGTCTCGCCGGATTTTAAGGTTATTGCAGCAAAATGGGAGCTTCTGCTCAAAGAGCTAAATCTCAAGATTATGGAATATGGCAAACAGTATCAGGTTAGTTTGGGAACAACCTTTACTGGTGTTCTAATCATAGACACACAGTATCTTGTAGTTCATGTAGGCGATTCCAGATTATATCACATTGCAGAAAATCTGATACAGCTGACAGAAGATCATACAGTAGTCGCTCAGAAAATCCGCAGAGGAGAAATCACACCGGAACAAGCGGAAATGGATGTGCAAAGAAATGTTTTAACACAATGCATTGGAGCTTCTACAGAGATTCTTCCGCAAGTTCTGTTCGGTAATGTAAGATCAGGCGTTTATATGTTATGCTCCGATGGATTTCGCCATCAGATTTCTGGACAGGAAATTCAGATGGCGTTTCAAAAAGATGCAATGTCTACACAAAGGCAGATGCATGAGCAGGCACAGTGCATGATAAACATTGTCAAGCAGCGGCAGGAACGGGATAATATCTCTGTTATATTGATTCGAGTTGCCTGATTTTATGGAAAAAGGGGGGAAGTACTTTGATTAAAATCCATGATGTGATAAATGGCAAGTATGAGATTCTGAAGGAAATCGGACATGGCGGTATGTCCACGGTTTATTTGGCAATGGACAAAAATTTGAATAAGCAGTGGGCAGTGAAAGAAATCCGAAAGAATGGCAATGATGCAAATGATTTGTCAGTGGTAAATAGTTTACAGGCGGAAGCGGATCTCATGAAAAAGCTGGATCATCCGGCTTTGCCGAGAATTGTAGATATCATCAATGATGCAGAAACAATCTGCATTATCATGGATTATATCGAAGGCGAAACCCTAGAGAAAATTATTTCCGAGTATGGGGCACAGCCGGAAGAAACCGTAATTGGTTGGGCGATGCAGCTTTGTGATGCATTGCAATACTTACATTCTCAGAAACCGCCGATTATTTATCGGGATATGAAACCGGCAAATGTGATGCTGAATCCGGAAGGGAATTTGAAGGTAATCGATTTTGGAATTGCCAGAGAATATAAAGAAAAAAGTCTTGCTGATACAACTACATTGGGAACTAGAGGGTATTGTCCGCCGGAGCAATATGGAAAGCAGACAGATGCTCGTTCCGATATCTATGCATTGGGCATGACGATGCATCATCTTCTGACCGGACAAGATCCCCGTTTGCCGGGATATGAGTATGCTTCTATTCGACAGTATCGGTCGGAACTCTCCGGCAGCTTGGAACGTATCGTTGATAAGTGCGTGGCAATTGATCCGGAAAACCGGTATCAAAGCTGCTCTGAGCTGATGTATGCATTACAAAACCGAGAACACGACGAGGAACAGTATATCAAGAAACAGAAGCGAAAGCTGTATTCTTTTATTGCAGCATCTGCTATGACGATTTTATTTGCGACATCCGGCATAGCATTACATTTTGTAGCATCCGGAATGAACCGCAATGATTATGAAAAATTGATTGGAGTATCGGAATCAACTTCTTATGCAGAGAAAATCGATAACTACGAGCAAGCAATTTCGATTTATCCCAATGATACCAGAGCTTACTTAAAATTACTGGAAGCCTATGAGCAGGAAGGTGTATTTGGAAAAGAACAGAATGATGAGTTTTTAGCTCTATATAATGCAAACCGAGAAGGGGTTACAACCGGAAGCAATGATTGTTCGGAGCTGAATTATAAAATCGGCATGATGTATTTTAATTATTATGTTTCAGAAAACGGAGAGGTACAGTTCTCAGAGCGAGTACAAAAAGCATATCCGTTTTTCAAGGAAAATTATGAGAATGCTTCTGGCAACTTCTCAGAGAAGAAAATTTCCGATTGCTATTATCAAATCTGTTTGTTCTATAAGACATATATTTTGAACAATATCAATGTAGAGGAGGCTTCCAAATCCGATTATGAAACGCTGCTTGATACGATTGATGTTGCCTTGACAGAAGTGGCGGATGCCGGTGCATATGATCAGCTTACGCTATATAACGGTGTGGTTATGCTGTTGTATGATCAGCGAGCGAATTTGAAAAGTGCAAATCTGGAGCAAGAACGGGTTTTAACATTATTAGATGATGTTTATGAAAGGGCAAAAAACCTTTCTGTCAATAAAGAGCAATCTAAGAATTTGCAGGAAGAGATACTGGGGTGTTATGAAGAGTATCGGAATGCAATCGAGCGTACATATTCCAATACAGAAATAAAGACCGGAACGACGTCAGAAGCGGAGGGATGAATCGATGGCAGATCTCATTGAAAAATTGTCAATCATAGCATTTGTCGCTGCCGGATGTTGTCTCTTGCTGACGATTTTAATTTGGTTTCGGTTTCGGATTTTATCTGTTATCAATGACTTGTCCGGTAAGACGGCGAAAAGAGCCATTGCACAGATTCGAGAGAACAATCTCCGGACAGGCAATAAAGCATATCATCCGGGCATTGTAAACTTGAATCGAGGTCCTTTGACAACACCAATGCCGGAAGTGTCAGCAACTCCAACGGAAAAATTACCGGACGATCAAGTTGGAAAGCCGGTTCCGGAAACAATTTTATATCAAGAGGCAGGAAAGACGCAGATTCTGCTTGCATCAGAGGCAGAAAGAGGAACGACAGTATTAAATCAGGACGTAAACAATATCGCAGATACTTCGGAAAGACCGAAGGTGGAATTAACCATATTAGAGCAGGTTGTGATGATTCATACAAACGAGGTGATTCCATGAAGGTGAATGCAACAAGTCTGACTCTGCAAATCCGGATTATCATAGGATGCTTGCTTGCATCTTCAGCGTGTATTCTATTAGTTCCGGTCGCACACAACCAAAAAGGATTAACAATGCTTTGTTCCAGCTTATTCTGGGGCTTCATGCTGATTGGGGACGGGCTGTTTTGGAGAATCTATCACGTCCGAAAGAAGCAAATTCGCAAGCTAGGCAAGCATCGAATCGGAATTCTTGCATTTTTCCAAAATCCGATGGCAAAGTGTGCAGATTGCTTGTTCTTTGCAGGAATGATATTGCTGCTAATCTCCATGAAAGCGGCGTTCTTGCAGGGATACATACAGTTTATTTTATGCTGTTTGGTGTTGTTTTCGTTTCATATGCACTGCATTCTGAACGGGAACGTATACCGATATATTTTATTGGAAACGGGGAGAGAGCGTAAATGAGACAATCAAAAAAATTATGGAGAAAAGCTGCAGCTTTAGTTTGTTCCTTTGCGTTGCTGATGGGAAGCAGTTTACAGGCTATGCCGACGATGGTAATATCAGCTACAGATGGTGAATCATCGACTTCCGAAGATAGTGGTTCTATGGAAGATGAGAATTCTAATGCAGCAGAAGATAGTTCTTTTGATGAAAACGCGGATTCGGAAGACTCACAGCCTGAGACGGAAGGATTAAGCGGACAGGTAATAGATGAGGATGGGAATCCGGTAGCTAATGCTACTGTTTCATGCGGAGAAATTGAAGCAACCACTGGTTTGGATGGAAGTTATACATTAAGCGGTTTGCCTAAACAAGATTCTTATTCGATTACTGTAAATCGTGGCGATGGGTACAAGGAAGAAACTTTTGATGATGTTAGTAAAGATAATGGGGATATCACAGTTTCTACCTATTACACTGTTACCATGAACGTTGAAGGCTATAAATTCTATTATTATGATCAGAGCGAAGGCGTTGAGAAGGAAGCAAAACTAAGTTTTCCTTGGAAAAAGGATGAGAAATTATATTTTCGTGTCACAAGCGATCAAGGTGTAGAATTAGGTTTTGGAGAAACGGTCTCTGATACAAATGGTATCACTTACACGGATACGGTTGAATTCAAAGGAACTGATAAAAAATATTACGAGTTAACAATAAATGGCGATGTAGGAATAGGAATCACCAATGATGCAACAGAATCAAAATTTTCTATTACAGATGACTATGAACAGAGCAAAGTGATTGGTTGCGAAGGCATACCAGCTTCTGCTATCAATTTGTATTATGCCAATTATGCACATTTTGAAGGAACACCTGCTAAATCGGAAGATTTGCAAGCCACTGTAAATAAGTATAAAGATCAGGCAGAGTATGCTGGCGTTGTTGGAATTATTGATAAAGCCGACTTTGAAAACAACGGCTTGAAAGTCACAGAAAACGGAACATATTATTTTTGCTTTGAAGATGCAGAAGGAAATTTGTCAGAATTAACTTCTTGCATAGTTGATAAAGTAGATGCAACTGCTCCTACTGTAGCAATTGACTCGATTGTCGTTGTAAATGACGGCGAATCCACGAAATCTACGATAAAAGCAACCGTAACAGATTCAACTGACAAAAATGGTGACAATGGAAATGTGATAGGAGAGGTATATCTTTCGAGTGATAAAAATGGCGAGAAAAAAATAGCAGGTGCTACGCTAAACGGTGATACCTATGAGATTTCCTTCGATGGAGATGTTACCAGTGACAGCTATTATATTGTTGCTTCAGATAACACAGTAACAGCTGATGGGAAGGGGAATGAAACAATTGAATCTGTAGATGGATTCACGATGAAGGTTTCTTATGCGGATACGAGAGCATCGAGTCAATCAATTCATGTAACTGTCAATGATCCGTGTGATGTGGTCTACCAAGTAAAAGGTGAAGAAAAAAGTGCCAACCTTATAGGCGATGGCTATACGATTGAAGCTGATAAGAATGAAACTTATACGATTATTGCAAGGAAAGACAAAAATGAAATTGCACGAGCCGTTGTTAAACTTAGTGCGTTAGATGATGCATCACCGACTTTGATCATATCTGATGAGTATCAAAATGAAAATAGAAGTTGGAAGAATAGCGAATACGAAATTGTTGGCAGCGTTAATGATAATGATTCACTGGACTATATAACAGTGTATTATACCATTGGCGATGAAGATGAAACTAATAAGAAGAAAGCGAAATTTAGCTCGGCAAATGGAGAATTTGCGATAAAAGTTCCAACTGAAAGCGGAGAATTTGATGGAGTTTATCATGTTTGGGCTGAAGATGGATTTAATTCTTCAGATAAGATTACTTGCAATGTAAGAATTGACAAAACGGAACCAGATTTTAAGGCAACACTTACTAATTATGTTTATGAAAGTGATACGATTGGATCTATTATAAATGTAATGTCATTTGACCTGTTTTTCAAAGATAAAATTACAATTGATGTTTCGGCATCGGATGATAAGGGAAAGCAGCACAGCGGAATTTCAAAAATTGAATATCAGTTAGTTGAGGCAAGCGATGAAGCTGCATTTGAAAACGCAGCATTTGATGAAAACAGCTGGAAACTTGCGGATGGTTATGAAGCAGGTGATACCGAAACAAAAATATCGATAGACATTCCAGCATCAGATTATACAAGCGGATTTTCCGGAAAAATCCTTGTAAAGGTGACAGATCAAGCAGGAAATTACAAATATGCTGTCTGCGATTGTGATACAGAAAAAGAAACTGAAAATGCTCATTTTGTTGTACTAGATAAGGCTTATCCTGAAAAGCCGACTTTGGATACTGGTGGCTATAACAGTGAATGGACAAACAAAAATGTAACCATTAAGTTATCTGGTGGTGAGACCGTATCCGGTATTAATCGCTATGAATATAAAATTGATGACGGTGATTGGATACCAATGAAAAATGATAGTGAGAACAGTGCAGTTACCAAAAACAACCTTACCATCACCAAAGACACCAACGCCACCTACTATTTCCGGGCGGTTTCCAATACAGGCGTTGAAGGAAAAGCTGCATCAATTCTTGTAACCGTTCAAAAAACAAAGCCTAAGAATGTAGAGGTTTCTTATCCAAGTCCAAACGGAAAGAATGACTGGTATACCAGCATTCCAACAGTTACAATTCCGGCAGCAAAGAAACTGAGCGAAAATTCTGCTCCGGTGAAAACCTACTATTCTTTCTGGAATACGCAGACTGGCGAAACAGAACCGATAGATGGAACGGAATTGACGGAAACGCAGTATCCGGTAATTTCCGGAGATGGTAAGTATCAATTGAAAGTCTGGACAAAAGATGAAGCCGGAAATATTTGCGAGGATACCTGGCAAGAGGAGTTCAAGGTAGATACTACAGCTCCGGAATTGGAAAATCTGTACCTGACAACTGCTGATGTGGATGGAGCAGTTGGAATTTTGGCACAAGATCAAAATTCACTGGTTTATCGGTATATTTATCAAAATGCGGTGAACATCCAGATATCATTCAATTGCGATATCAGCGGGCAGAGCAAGATAGAGTATCAGTTTACTAGCAGCTTTGCTTATGATAATGCAAAGTGGAATGAATATAATGCAAAAACCGGTTTGACTGTGAACCCGAACAAGAAATTTATCTTGGCGGTACATGCAACAGACCAGGCTGGTAATCAGACTATTGTTTATTCGGATGGTATTATCGTAGATAATGAAGCGCCGGTCGGTGAAGGACTTGCACCGGAAATTACTATCACGCCGGATTCTCCAAATGCAAACGGCTACCATAATGGGGATGTTGGCGTAGCAATTTTTGTGCAGGATCCGCCATATGAGGATGCTGCATATAATGCGAACGGTATCTACTCCGGTTTATCTTCTGTTCTGTATCGAGTGATTACGGATGGTGTTGTTACACAGGAAGAAACACTGTTTCATGCTGGGGAAGATCCAACAGATGCGGATTTGCAGTCGAGTTTTTCAACTAATATTGTAGTAAGCAGTGCGCTCAATAACAGCAATAACGTGATTGTTGAAGTTGTAGCGGTTGACCGTGCCGGAAACGAACGCATTACGCAAACAGGAGAAGGTACTATCCAAATTGATACGACTGCTCCGACAATTCGGATTAGTTATGACAACAATAGCCCGGATTCTTCCAATATCACCTATTTTAAGGAAGCCAGAACGGCAACAATTGAAGTGACAGAGCGAAATTTCAATCCGGATGATGTGCGTTTGACTTTGACAAATACAGATGGAACGATTCCAACGATTTCCGGTTGGTCTGTATCCGGCGGTTCCGGAAACGGAGATGATACCGTTTATACGGCAACACTGACTTACAGTGCAGACGGTGATTATACCTTTGACATTGCCTATACGGATTTGGCGGACAATCCTTGTACAGAAATCAACTATGTATCCGGTACGGCAGCTCCGCAGGAGTTTACCATTGACCGGACAGTTCCGGTAATCAATGTCTCTTATGATAATAACAGTGCTTCAAATAGCAAATATTTCTCAAAAGCAAGAGTGGCAACGGTTGTCATTAACGAACACAACTTTGATTCGTCCCGTGTGAAGATTATAGCCACTGCTTCTAAGGAAGGAAAGAGCATCACCATTCCTTCCTCCAATATTTCTTGGTCTGGCAGCGGAGATAATCATACGGCTACCATCAATTACAAAGAAGATGGCGACTATACTTTTGATATTCAGTTTACCGACATGGCAGGCAATGAGAGTGAAGATGCCAACTATGGCTCTTCTGTTGCCGGAAAAGACTTCGTTGTTGATACCACAATTGAAAAGCCAACGGTTACGCTCAACGATAAGGACGGAAACGGTAAGGCATTCAAGGACGATTTGAAGCTTGCCATCAGCTTCGGCGACATCAATTATGATAGCTATGAAGTGAAGCTTCTTCGGACTCGAAAGGGCATTAAGAATGAAGATGTAACCAGCAAGTTTATCAAAAATTTGACGGTAAACGGTTCTTTCGGAGAAGGTACATTTGATACTTTCCAGAAGATGCAGGAGAATGATGGCATCTACACATTAACTGTAACGATAAAGGATAAAGCCGGAAATGCAAAAACCACAGAAGTGAAGTTTACTATCAATCGTTTTGGATCGGTTTATGAGTATAGTGATTATCTGACAGAATTGATTACAGACGGCGGAGCTTATGTTCAGGCTCTGGATGATGATCTTGCGATTACAGAGTATAATGCCGACCGATTGGTGAAGGACTCTTTGGAAATTGTGATTACCAAAGACGGTAAACCGCTTGAAAATGTTGATTGCGAAGTAACGCCGGTGATCAATGATCAGGTTTCTACCGGAAGCAGTGGATGGTATCAGTATGACTATACTATCAGCAAGGACAATTTTGCAGAGGACGGCGTTTACAAGATGGTGGTGTCTTCCAAGGATGAAGCCGGGAATACACCGGAGAATGCAAATTATGAGGATCAATCGATTCTGTTCCATGTGGATTCTACTGCTCCGGAACTGACTAGTGTAACCGGATTGGAGAAAGCCGTTATCAATGCACAGGCAGTATCTGTAGGCTATGATGTCTATGATACCATCGGCTTGAAGTCTGTTACAATTTATGTGGATGGAGCTGAAGTCGATCAAATTACAGATTTCACGGCAGATGCCAATAACTATGACGGAACGTTTAATATGAACGAAAGCAAAAAAGCCCAATCTGTACGGCTCGTTGTAGAAGACCGTGCCGGAAATATTACCGATACCGATGCGGAAGGATTCACCAGTGCATATCCGTTTGAACGGGCTGTCACGATTTCCACCAATTTGTTTGTACGGTGGTATGCAAATCAGCCTCTATTCTGGGGTAGCATTGGCGGCGTAGCGGTTGTCGGTGTGGGAATTGGCTTCTTGATTTTCTTCTTGAAAAAGAGAAAGAAATCAGAACCGGTTGGAAATGTAAAATAAAAAATTTAGATGAACGTGTCCCGTAATTGGGAAGATTGCGGGTTCACGATTCATCACAAATGGCAGCTGTGTGCTTTGGAAGAGCAGTTGCTATTTGCGGTGAATCGTAAAAGAGAAGGTGAAAAAGATGAATACTTTGATAGAAAGCGGCATTCTCTTGGAAAAGAGATTTAACGAGAATTTTCTCTATATCTTAAATGACAGTAATGATTTTTTTGCTACAGGATATCGGATGATGCAGAACCAAAACAATATGAGTTTTGTTCGCTGCATGAAGCTCCTATATAACGGAAAGCTTGCTTTATATTATGATACAAGTGCCTATCGTACATTGGAGAATTTATTACCCAGTTTGAATAGCAGCAGTTTTTTGAATTTGGTCTCCAATCTGCTACGAAGTGTGCTTGAAGTGAAAAACAATGGGCTTCTTTCTTGTCAGAATATCGATCTTGCATTTGAAAAGATTTATGTGAATGGAAGTAATCTGACGGTGTGTTTGATTTATATTCCATGTCAAAAGCATTTGTTTGCAGATTATGCAGGATTTGATATGCAGCTGCGAACCAGTTTGACAGAAGCGATTCATCGATATCCGGCATTGCAATCGCCGGCTACCGCTTCTCTGGAACGAAATTTATCTGATCCCTCTTTGTCTCTATCTTCTCTTTCCGGATATGTTCGAGGAAGTGGAGGAACTCCACCGGTTTCAGAATCCAATATACCTTCAAGAAGAGTAGAGAATCCGATACAGCAGCTTCGTTTGATTGCTCTTCGTACGCCAACACAGTTTGAATTGGTGGTGGATCGGGATGAATATATCATCGGGAGAAAAGCAGATGCTGTACATGGTGTGATTCCGTTTAATGGAGCGATTGGGAGAGTACATTGCAAGATTACACGTAGCGGATTCGGATATCGGATTGAGGATTTGGGCAGTGCCAATGGAACTTACGTCAATCGGCAAAGATTGCTGCCGCACAAACCGGTAGCGATTAAGAATGGCGATTTGATACGACTGGCAAATAGCGATTTTCAAGTATTGATTCAGTAGGAAGGTGAGAGAAAGTGGGAAAACCGAGAGTGGTGATTGCAGATGCAGAAGAAGCGTATCTGGCAGCGCTTCAGCAGAAATTTATCGAAACTTTCTTTGATCGGATTGATTTGGAGATTATTACAGAGAAACCGTATTTTGATTTCTTATTTTCCGCACCGCAGAAAATGGACATCCTAGTTGTGAGCGAAGAATTCTATTCAACTTCCCTGCAGCGCCACAATATCGGAAAAGTGTTTCTGATGACAGAACAGCCGGATCGGGAGAATACCTCGGATTTGACTGTGACAAGTATTTTCAAGTACACCAATATCAAAGAAGTGTTTAATGAGATTATTGGCTCCAGTGCAGAGACTCTTCAGATACAAACACAGATTCCAAAAGAAACACAAGTGATTTTGATTTATTCTGCAGGTGGCGGAGCTAGAAAAACAACAGTTGCCCTAGGTGTTGCAGCTTGTCTTGCAAAAGCACATAAGAGAATATTGTATTTGAATGCGGAGTACATTCAAAATTTCCAGTACTTTCTAAAACGGAAAAATACAATTGCAAATAATCTGATTCCGGCTTTTCAAGTTGGAAATGAGGCTTTGACAGAGCAGCTAAAAAAAGTCATACAAAAGGAACTCTTCGATTATTTGCCGCCGTTTCAAACTGCAATCAGTTCCTATAGTTTGAATTTTGGCATTTACGCATTTCTAATCGAGCAGATGAAAAAGAAAAATGAATATGATTTTATCCTTGTAGATACAGATGCCGCTTTCAGTGATGAAAAAGCCAACTTGATGGATCATGCAGATAAAGTTTATATTCTGCTTCGGCAGGATGCGTATTCTGTTTATCAGACCGATTGTATGTTGAAAAATATCAATTATTCAGATGGCGACAAGTTTTTGTTTTTCTGTAATGCGTTCCAAGAAGAATATGAAAATGCTCTTCTGAATCCGAATTCTCACCCCACTTTTATGGTGAATGAATATATTCGATGGATTCCGGAATGTGAAAAGAGAAGTCCGGAGGAACTTGCAGAGATTGATGGATTACAAAAAATAGCGTACTCTTTATTATAAGGAAATGGGGAACTGTGATGCAGGAAAAAGCAATTGTAAGTGTGCGGATTTTTCCGAGAAAACAGAGTTATGACATCGAAATACCGCTGGATATTTCCGCAAATGATTTGGTGCTTGCCTTAAATCAGGCGTTTCATCTTGAAATTGATACCGATAATATTCTAAATTGTTACTTGAAGGCAGAAAGTCCGACAGCTTTACTTCGTGGAAATAAACTGCTGCGGGATTATGGGATTCGCAATGGCAGCATCATTAACATTACAGAGTGAGGAAGGAGAGAATACGAAATGGAACAGCGATATAAGCTGACGATATTCTCAAAAAATATCTATCAGGAAATAGAACTTCTGTCGGATACGAAACAGTTGAGACTTGGTACAACGCTGTCCTGCGATGTTCGCCTTCGGAGAGAACTCTTTTTTGAAGAATTTGAAATTGAATTGGTGAAGAACAATGAAGTTTGGAACATTCAGGCGACGGAAAATATCTATCTGAACTTCGGCGGGAATCGAAAAATCTGGACAAAGCCGTTGGAACATGGTGAACAGTTTGAAGTACGTTACAATCAATCGGATGCCGTTTTGTTTAGCGGACGTTTCTTTGTAGACTTTGATTACGAAACCAAACAGTATAATCGTGTAATTGATCTTTCTAATCTGTCTGCCCTCACAATTGGAACAGAACCAACTGCTCAGCTGCAGCTGCAAAGCGAGTATGTTTATGATGATCATGTTACCATTCGGAAAAATGGTGATCAGCTTTTTCTATGTGATATTCGATCACAATACGGTGTGTATCAAAATGGAAAACAAGTGGAATCCGACACAGAACTAAAAAGTTATGATTTTTTTTCAATTGCGAATTTCAGCTTTTATTATCGAGATGGCAGACTTTATACAGACCGCAGCAGCAAGATTGTATTTCATGGTGTGCAGTTTGCAGACTTTGTGGAAGGGAATGGAGCATTACAGTATCCGCAGTTCCACCGGAATACACGGATTCAAATTAAGCAGAATGAAGAGGAGATTCCGCTTCTTGCTCCAAAGGAAAAACCGCAAAAGCCAAAGAGCAACTGGGTTTTGAAGTTATTACCGGCTTTGTCTATGATTGCTTTGACAGTCGTGCTGCGTGGTATGATGGGAAGCACGAATATGTCTTTTGTTTTATTTAGTGTTTGCTCAATGTCTGTCGGTGCATTTGTCTCTGTTTTCACCATTATCAACGATAAGAAAGAGTATCGAGAGAAATTGGCAAAGAGAGATACCGGGTATCGTGCCTATATTGCAAAGAAGCAGACGGAAATCGAAGAAATTCGTGCAGAAGAAACCACTGCAATGGAGCAGATTTATTACCCTTATACGCAAACTTCTGCTTTTGTTCGCAACTTTACCGGCGATTTATATGACCGGACACCGGAAGATGAGGATTTTTTAGATATTCGAGTTGGAACAGGGGCAATTGATGCAATTCGGAAGATTGAATACAAGAAGCAGGAAACTTATGAGTCGGATGAGGACGAGCTAGTAGATCTTCCGATGCAATTGTCGGATTCGCTAAAGCAATTGCAGGCAGCACCGGTCGTATTACACGGAAAAGAAGCCAATGTTATCGGTATTGTGGGAACAGCAGAAGCACAGTATGAAATGATGAAGATTCTCTTTTTTGATTTGTGCGTGCGGCAGTACTATCATGACGTAAATGTATTCCTTTTTGTCCCTTCTGAGGAGATTCGGAAATACGAGTGGGTGAAATGGTTTCGTCACTTGGAGAATGACCAGATTGGATGCAGAAATATCATTTGCGATGAGGAGAGCAAAAATGCTATTTTGGAATATTTATATGCAGAGTTAAGCCGCCGAAAGGAGAGTAAAGACAAGGAGCATCTGCCGCATCTGGTGATTTTCAGCATGAAGGATTACGGAATCCATCAGCATCCGGTTTCCAAATACATCGAAAAGGCATCAGAACTAGGTTGTACATTCCTGTTCTTTGAAACGCATAAGGAGTATATTCCGGTTGGCTGTTCGCAACTCTTGCTGTTAGATTCCGGAAATACCGGGAGAATCTTATTGACAGAAGACAAAGAGAAAGTCACTGCATTTTCCTATATGCCAATTGCAGATCAAGAAATGTTTGCACTTTCTCATCGGCTTGCACCGGTTTACTGCGAAGAAATCAGTCTGGAAGCATCTTTGACGAAGAATATTACCCTGTATCAGCTTTTGGGAATTTTCTCAGAAAAAGACTTGGACTTGAGACAACGTTGGGCAAGTTCTGACGTAACGAAATCTATGGCAGCTCCTTTGGGTGTTCGTGCCGGAAATGAGATTGTCTATTTGGATATCCACGATGGAGATAAGCACCATGGACCGCACGGATTGGTAGCCGGTACAACCGGTTCCGGTAAAAGTGAAATCCTCATGACTTATATTCTGTCCATGATTACACTTTATAGCCCTTATGACGTTGCGTTTGTCATTATCGATTTCAAAGGCGGCGGTATGGGAAATCAGTTTAAGGATTTACCGCATACGCTTGGTGTGATTACGGATATTGATGGAAAAGAAATCAATCGATCTTTGGTTTCCATTCAAGCAGAGTTGGAACGCCGAAAGAAGCTTTTCAAAGATGCAGATGTGGATCATATTGATAAGTATATCAAGCTGTGGAAATCAAAAAAAATAAAAACACCGCTTCCGCATCTGATTATTATTGTGGATGAGTTTGCGGAATTGAAAGCACAGTTTCCAGATTTCATGGAGCAATTGAAAAGTGCTGCCAGAATCGGACGTACACTGGGTGTTCACTTGATTCTTGCAACGCAGAAACCGCAGGGTCAAGTCGATCCGCAGATTGACAGTAACTCGAAATTCCGTTTGTGTTTGAAAGTACAAACGCCGGAAGATAGCCGAGAAGTCATTAAAACACCTCTGGCGGCTGAAATTCGAGAAGCCGGTCGAGCGTATCTCTTGGTGGGCAATAACGAAGTCTTTGAGCTGTTTCAATCGGCATACAGCGGTGCTTCTGCAGAAATGGATGCAAGTGACCAACAAAAGGAATTTTCTGTTTCTGTTGTAGATTTTGCCGGAAGGCGGAAAAAAATTTACGAGAGAAAGCATCAGAAGAAAATGCAGAACGGGAAAGAGCAAAAAACGATTTCTCAAAAAGAAGCGATTGTTGGACTTGTAAATCAGTATTTTGCAAGCAATCATTTTAAGAAACTGAGCAATATTTGCCAGCCAAGTTTGCTGAAAGAAATTCCATATACATCCAGCAAGAAAGCAGATGAAATCGGCATTTATGCGGATTTGGGTATCTTTGATGACCCTGCACAGCAGCGGCAGGGTGTCTATACTGTAAATATGGCATTGCATCATATGCTGATTATCGGCTCCTTGCAAACCGGAAAGACAAATATTTTGCAGCTGATTGTTCGCAGCCTTACCGAGAAATACACGCCGGAGGAAGTAAATATTTATGTGATCGATTATGCTTCGATGATTTTGACGAATTATCAATCTCTGGCACACGTAGGCGGTGTTGTTGTACCAAGACAAAATGAAAGACTGAACAATCTGTTCAAGCTTTTGAATGGAGAGATTTCTAAAAGAAATCAGAAGTTCCAAACTGCCGGAGTAAGTTCCTATACAGCGTACAAGGAAGCCGGAAATACGGATATGCCTTTGATTTTGCTTCTCATTGACAACCTATCTTCTCTGAGAGAGTTGGATTTGAATGACAATCCGGTTCTATACACGATTTTGCGGGAAGGGCTTTCTGTTGGAATCAGCGTTGTTGCTGCAAACGGAAATGTGAAATTGGAAAACAAATATCTTTCCATGTTCAGCTGCAAAATTGGGTTGCATCACAATGATGGTGATGTTTATGGCACATTATTTGGAACGTACAAGCTGACCGTAGATGCGATTCCAGGGCGTTGTCTTGTAGAAGTGGATCGAAAAAATTTGGATTGTCAGATTTATCAGAGCTTTGAAGGGGAAAGAGAAAAAGATCGTGTGAATGCGATGAAAGCATTCATATCCGGAGTCAATGCAAAATATCCGGATTGCAAGGCAGCATTGATTCCGGAAATTCCGAAGCTGTTGACGGAAAACGAGCTGTACAAGCAGTATCCTGCCTTTTTCTCGGATGGTCATATGATTCTGGGATTTGATTATGACACGATGCTGCCAATTCCATTCAATCTGGTTGGAATGAATCTGATTCTTGCCGGAACACCACAATCTGGAAAACGGAATTTTGTACGGTATATGTTGTCATGTCTTCATAGGACAATGGAAACCTCACCGGTCGAAATTGTGATATTTGATAAGGCATCAGAAAAGCGTTTAGAGTCTGAAGCAACTGCCTATGCAGACCATGTACGGTATGAGCTAAGTTCTGTAAACATGGCAGTAATTTGCAAAGAGTGGAAAGCAAAGCTGGAAGAGAGAAAACAGCGTGTCATTGCAAACCAAGGAAATTTGGATGTATTAAAAGAGGAGCCTTTGCTCTTGATGCTTTGTGAGGATTCCGGAAAAGAAGTTATGAACGCTTTTGATGAAGCTCTGTTGGATCTTTCTGCGTATAAATTTACATTTATCGCATCTAATGTGGAGAACGAGGATATTACGCCTTTCCGATCTCCAAAGTTATATAAGGTAAAAAGTGCAGGAGCACATTTCCTCTGGTTTGGCTCTTATGCGGCAAGCAATATTGCAGATGGATTCACAAAGGTTTCTATCGCAGAAAAAAGAGGTCGTCTTGGTGTAGAAGTAAATCCCGGAGATGCATTTTATGTAGAACCTAGCAATCAAACAAAGGTTTACCGTATCAAGACACCGAAACATTAATTTTTGTTGTGAACAGCACGAAAGTGCGTTTACATAGTAGGAGCTGCTCTTTGTGAGCAGCAAGGCAAGCGTGTGATGATGAGAGGAGGTGAGAATGATGGCAATGACGAGTAATGATACCGCAGTAATGCACAGTACTGCTTCTACTTTCAAGTCAAACGGTGAAGCATTTACAAGTGAAGCAAGTGCAATTAAAAGTACGCTGGATGCGATTGTTGAAGCTCTCAATACAGTTTCTTCAAGCTTTAATACGCACAATGAAAATGTAAATTCCTATGCTTCTGCCCTTTCTACTGCAACTACATCCATGGAAAGTGTATGGGAAAGCGGAGCGGCTACAGCATTCCAAGGTAGTTTTACAGAATTCAATAAGGCTATGGTTACCTTAGGGGAAGCCTTGTCAAATATCTCTTCGGATTTCGCAAAGATTAATGAGGATATCAATAATATTGTGAATAATGATATTTTGACAACTGTAAATGCAAGTGCAGAACGCTGCGTTGGAGATGCTGACAATCTCGACAAGTATGCAACAGCAGAGGAAGAGAACATCGCTGCTATGGCATCCGCATACGGCGGCTAAGTAAAGGATTATTTCTCAAACGTACAATTTACAGCGGAGGCGGAAGGCGAACTGTCGTTCGTCTCTGTTGTAAATGTATGTTTTGAGCACTTCTTTGAATGGGAGTGCTCAAAAGATACATGAAGCAAACAAGAGTAGTTACAAGGAGATGGTATTATGGCAAGAGCAAGTGTAGATGTCCAGACAGATATCAATAATACTCAAAAAAACATATCGGATCTGGATGACCAAATCAATTCGTGTAATGCTGAGATACAAAATCTTGAAACAAGGATTGCGGAGCTTGAAAATGAAAAAAATATTATGAATGATTCCTGCCAGGTGATAACTGATTTGCAAAATTCTTTGATTTCTGATATTGAAAACTTAGAACCAAGTAGTGTTTGTATTCAGGAAATACGGTCTACGTCTACGGTTTCTTCAGAAATTAACAGTAAGTGTGCATCGGCTTTGAAAACGGCAGAAATTGTAGTTCTGAAGATCGATATGCAAATAAAAAATGCAAAAAAGGAATACGATGAATGGTCTGACTTGTCCTCGAAGTGCCAGCAGCAAAAGAGCAATTGCGAGTCAAAGTTGACTACTTTGAACACGGAATTTACGCAAGCACAGGAGGAAGAAGCATTAGCTGCGGTTGGTGGCGTGTAATGTTGAGGAGGAAGTATACATATGGCGGATAGTGTAAAAGTGGTTAGTGAGGGTTGGGTTGGGATCTGTCAGCAAATCACAGGAAAAATGGAAGCAATCGACAACGATATGACAGAATTCAGTAAGATTCTGGATGAACTTTCCACAAGTGGAATGAGCGAGGGAGAAGCTAGTCAGGCGATCAAAAGCTTTAAGGGGAATCTGGACAAGCTGAAAAAGTGCTTGTCGGATATTGAGAACACGGTTGAGAGTGTCGTTCAAGAATTCTCTGCCAATGTGGAGAGCATCGATCATTATCAAGTTTAGGGAGTTGTTTTTGATGAGCACACATAACTACACTGCAGAAACATACAATGGTAATTTGCAAATATTGAATAATAGCATCAGCAGAATTAACCAGACAATTCTGCCTTCTGATCCAATTAGCCAATTCTCTATGGGTTATTCTGTGGAGATTGCATCGTTTAATTCTGTTTTATCTGACTTGCAGGAAATCTGTGCAAAAACGATTTCGGTTTATGAAAAAGCTAAAAGTGAAGTATGTGGAAACGACACTGATAGTGCAGCTAAATTGGAGGATCCCATTCACGATTTTTCATCATTGATGACCACCTTGAATTCAATGGCATCTGTAATGATAAGTGGAGGAAATACTAGCACTTTTGGGAAAGAATTGGAAGAATCCTTATCGGACTGTACATATGAAGGTATGGCAGAGGTTAAGTTGAGTGAATACGTGACATATGATGACACGACGGGAGAGTATACTTATGATTGGACTCAATTAAGTTTGGATCTTCAGTCCGGGATGGACTGTTCAAGTGAACTTATCTTCTTGATTTATGACGCATTTATGGATGACTGCGATAATATTGATTTAGATGAATTGGAGAACTTTTTGAAGGTACTTGCTACAAACGGGCATAATTTAGCAACTGAAATCCCACCAGATGACTCAGAAGAAAATATGTTGGCTTCACTTACTGCAGCATTGGAATATTTAAACGCTTGCTATTTGAAAAAATTGAACTCATCAGATTTGGACGAAAAGACAAAGAAAGAAATAACGAAAAAATTGTCATTGAACAATATAGTCATCGTTGCGTCTAAAACAATTCGTGTAAATCAGCAATCGAAAGAATTTTGTTCATCTGCACCGGCAGAGGAAAAGAAAGACGATAGCGAATTATTTAAAACCAAAGATTATTATGACAAAGATGGGAATAAGATGTTTGTAACAGTTCTTCAACCAGTAATGACTTGGAGAAAAACAGATAAGACACTTCAAGAATTAAAAGATAGCGGGATACAATATGAAATAAGAGATGATGGAGTCTATGTGTTCGGATGGATCAATTCAAAAACTATCTACTGGACAGATGTTGATTTAAATATAAGTGAATATAGTTCGAATACAGATTATGGGCCAGTAACAGGGTATAAAATTAATTCTGGAGACTCAAGAAGTGTTACTTATGATTACTCGAACGATAGGAGAGCTGTATACGAGGATCTTGATGATCAAGTGGGCTCATATTACAAGGATAAAAATGTAAAAAATATGGAGGGCTTGAAAGAAGATAACGAGTGGGAGGAAGATATAAAAGGTGGGGTTAAAAAGGAAGCATTAAGCAAAGCAAAAAAGTGGATAGAGAAAATACCATATGTTGGTGATGTTGTTGAGGGTGTAGATGAGGTTGTAGAATTGGTTGGTGATGTTTATGATGTTTATTCTGATCATGAGGAAACGGATGAAGAGAACGAAAAAATTGAGCATGTAATAAGTAAATACAAAAGCAATGACAGTAATGAAGAAGATAGAAAGGAGTGGGCAAGAAATAATATTAAACCTAACTATAATGGTAATAGAGAATCAAATGAATGTAATGAAACTGTTACTGTAGTGTTCGATGATGATGTGGAAATTACTGTTGAGCGGAATGGCAAAAGCGTTACCACTAAAAACTAAGTTTATGTTTTAATATTAATTATTCAAACAGTCATTTAAATATAGATAATGTCGATCATTATCAAGTTTAAGGAGTTGTTTTTGATGGGAACACACAACTATTCAACGGAATCGTATAATGATAATATACAAATACTGAAGAATAGCATCAGCAGAATTAACCAGACAATTCTGCCTTCTGATCCAAGTAGTCAGTTCTCTTTTGCTTACTCTATGGAAGTCACTTCGTTTAATAGAATTTTGTCTGACTTGCAGGAGGTTTGCACAAAATCCACTTCTGCGTATGAAAAAGCAAAGGGCAAAGTATGCGTGGCAGATGCTGATAGTGCGGCAAAGATGGCAGATCCAATCAGCGATCTTGCGACACTAACAAATACGCTTAACAATATCACATCTGTGATGAGTGGGACAAATACTGGAGGACAGGTGCTTGACTTTACGCAGTGCATTACTACAGTGAATCAGTTGACTTATGAGGGCATAGTGGGCATTGATGAGCCTGACTTTGAAAATATGTCGGATGAAGATGCAAAATATTATTATGACTACTATATGAATATACCGGAAGACCAACTGACAGATGAAAACAGGCGACAGATTGAGCGGTATTTGGAGCATTTGAAGTCAAAGTACAGCATTGATGATAACGTGACAGAAGAAGAAAAGCGGTTTATCGATCTTTATGAGAAAATCCATGCAGATGAAGCGGAGAGTATGAATACATTTTTCGGAAAATCCTCACAAGATGGAATTACAGAATACGATAAAGCAAATATCAAGTTTATTGCTTATACTTCTGAAGGAGATTGTCATACAGCTTTTTTTTCATGCATTGGATATATTCAAGTTGAAACATGGTCAAATGATGGATCAATTGATGGTAATGAAATAGCTCATTTTAGTCCAGATAGAAAAACAGTTTTTTTGAATTTGCATTCGGATGGTTTAAATGATGCAGACGGCAGTTATACCACCGTATTTCACGAATTGGGTCATGCGATTGATTATAATATGTGTAGCTGGTTTGATAATGCAGAAGACAATGAAAAAAAATCATGTTATATGACTGATATGTTATATTTTTACTCAGTTAAAGAAAATCTATATACAGCGTTATACGATGACACAAGAAACTATTTTACAAAAATTGTGAATGCATATAATGAGAAGCTTGGGCAATTTAAACTTAGCGATGAAAGTAAGAAAAAAATTGTTGAAGCAATGTTGGATGGCAGAAAAGGTTGGACAACGCTTAATCCGTATGAAAAAGCAATTTATGATGCTCTTAGAGACGTAATAGAGTTACAACCAGGGTACAAAAATTTAGCTGTATCAGATATAATTGGCGGTGTTACAAATAACACTGTTGCGGGGCAACGAATATCAGTAGGGTCGCTTGTTGGAACGCTTGGCACAGGACATAAGAGAAGTTATTGGTATGATGGAAATTCACCAACAAATAATCAGAGTAAAGAATTCTTTGCTGAATATATGTCGTATTTAATGACTGGTCAAACAGAAAAAGTTGAGAAAATGCGTCAAATATTCCCTAAAGCAAGTGAAATGATTGAAAAAGTGCTGAAAGAAGGAAAGCTCGAATTTATTAATAATAGAAAAAGCGATGAGCAAAAAGTGCAAGATTATTTTGAAAGAATATGCAACTGAATCATGGGTGCACGTAAATAGAAATGAGTATTGCGATAAGGAGGACTATCATGTCAAAATATCAATACAACACCGAGGTAATCAATTCTTGCATTCAAAAGATGCGGAATATGGCGAACAATGGGATTCGGTATACAGATGCTATAGCTTTGAGTGCAGAACCTATTGGCGATATGGCGAATAAAGTCACAGAAATCAACACAAGTATCGAGCAGCTTCACACGGCTCTATTATCGCTGATTTCTGCTACTGCGGATACCACGCAAGTTACGTTGGATGCGTTAGTGGCGAATGATGAAGAACTGGAAGGTGCGATAGATTCCAGCGGAACAGTCACAACGCAATCATCAAATAGTAATGACGATGAGTATGAGGACATTCCGGAACGGAGCGATTCTTAAGGTGACAGTCACCATGCAGGTGAGAGATATAACGGAATTCGAGTGAAAAGCAATTCTCAAAAGATATTTCATGGCACACTGACCGAAAATATCTTCTAACCACTTGAAAAATGCAAAAAGCCGTGGTATAATAGAAGATATCGAGGACATACTATACAAAAATATCTTTTAGAGGTGGCTTATGAATATCGAAATCAAACGAGATAGTTATCTCAATCAGCTTCTGGTTCGTAGGAATAACGGGCTAATTAAGATTATTACCGGTCTTCGCCGTTGTGGGAAATCCTATCTGCTTCGCACGATTTTTAAGAATCATCTGTTGCATGAAGGTGTTCCGCAGGATCATATTATTGAAATGGCATTTGACCTTTTTGAGAATCTGGAATACCAAAATCCAAAGGTGTTTTATCCATGGATAAACGAGCAGCTAAAGGACGATGGACGGTATTACATTCTGCTTGATGAGGTGCAGCTTCTGCGTGAATTTGTAAGCGTTTTGAATGGACTTTCCGAGAAGAAAAACTGCGATGTTTATGTAACAGGCAGCAATGCAAAATTTCTCTCTAAGGACATTGCTACGGAATTTGGCGGCAGAGGCGATGAGGTGCATATGTATCCGCTTTCTTTTGCAGAATTTATGACGGTGTACAATGGGCATTATTATGATGGCTTTAACGAGTATATGACCTACGGTGGTATTCCGATTGTTGCGTTGGCGGATACGTCGGAACAGAAGATGGCATTGTTAGAAAACCTTTTTTCGGAAACCTACATCCGTGACATTAAAACACGAAATAAGCTGCGAAATATTGGTGAGATGGAAGCTTTGTTGAACATTTTATCCTCTTCTATTGGTTCGCTCACAAATCCAAATAAGCTGTGTAATACCTTTCATACGGTGAATCAATCAAAAATCACAGCAACGACCATCACCAAATATATTGAATATCTAGAGGATTCTTTCCTAATTGAACAAGCAAAACGATATGATATCAAAGGGAAGTCTTATATTGGAACGCCACAGAAGTATTATTTCACCGACCTTGGACTTCGCAATGCACGAATTGGATATCGACAGATGGAAGTCACCCATTCTATGGAGAATATTATTTACAATGAACTTCGCATTCGTGGCTACAAGGTCGATGTCGGCAATCTAAACATCACCGAGCAAGATAAAACCAAGAAGTTTATAAAAAAGCAACTGGAAGTAGATTTTATTTGTACGAGCGGTTCTAAAAAGTATTATATCCAGTCGGCGTATCTTTTGGAGACACCGGAAAAAATAAAACAAGAAATTCGACCATTTCTCAAAATCAATGATTCATTTAAAAAAATCGTGATAACTTCTAATACGCCGAAACCGTTTTATACAGAGGACGGAATTTTGATGATGAACATTTATGACTTTCTAAGGAATAGCGAGTCACTCGAGTTTTAAAAGATATTTTGGGATAACTTGCTCTGAATATCTTTTAGATTTAGCCGTTTAAAATGGAGAAGCCCTCGCAAACCTCATCGCCAGTGGCATGGAGGAATCCCAAGCAAGAAAAATTTTAGGACTTTAGAAAATAAAACGATTATAGCTGGATTCATTATAAAATCAGCCATTTAGCTTAATTCTCTAAACCAATTTTCAAATAGCAAACGATAGCCCAAAATCGAGTGCCTCGCAAACGATAGCTCAACTTATGTACAAACAATGTCTGAAAACAGTCCCTAAAAACCAAACGATAACTTTGCTTATCGTTTGCGATTTGGCTTTCGATTTTCACATCTATGAGCGATAGCAATTCTCTTGATTTTCAGCTGAAAAACAGAAAACCTCGCAGAATTGCGGGATTTTCATGTTTAATTTGTATCAAAATGAGAGCCCTTAGGCATACCTGCACCCTTATTTTGATACAAAATAAGGGTGCATTTTCATTGTCAAAAAGCCTGAAAACTTCGTTGTTTTCAGGCTTTTATCGTTTTCTTATGTAAGATTTTCGGTGAAAAATACGCTTTGATTTCGCACTTTGGGGCGTTTTGAGAAAAGTAATCGTTTTCTTGTGGGCAAAAAAAGCACCCACTACAGCTTAATGCCATAGTGGGTTTCTTGCTTTATGCTTCAATCTCCGTTCCGTCAACAAACTGGAAAACCATTCTGCCATCATGGAATACGGTTACTTTCTCAATGGTCGTTCGCCAGATACCGTCATCAAAATAGTCGATGGGTTCGTTGGTTTTCTCAAGAGTTCTCAGAAATGATGCCATTGATTCAATTCTACTCTGGTGCTCAATACGTTTCTGCTGCATTTTTTGGAGCAATTCTTTCTTTCTCTCGTATTGTCCTGTCAGCTCATCGTAGCGAAGATTGTAAGAATCCTGATTTTGTACGGATTCCGCATTTTTCTGAATATGCTCACGAATCAGAATGCCAATGTCGTTCAATTCCATGGTCAGCATTTCTATTTTAGTATCCAGAGCAGAAGTATCGGACAAATCCTCCAACAGCATCCTGCAAGTTTCCAGCACCATTTCTCTGTTCTGAAAAAATGCAGCAAAGGCGGAGATAAACCGTATTTTAATTTCATCCTCATAAAGATGCGGCGTGGAACAGAAATGCTCTCCCTTGAATTTGTTGTTGCATTGCCAAATTACACGGCGGTATTTACTGGTTGAGTGCCAGACCTTTGAACCGAAAAAGTGTCCGCAGTCGCCGCAGACCAGTTTTGCAGAAAACATCGTACTGCCGCTGTATTTTCTGCCAAGTTTCTTGCGTCTTGTAAATTCAGCCTGCACTTCTTCAAAATCTTCCGGAGAAATTATTGGTTCGTGAGATTCCTCTATGTAATACTGCGGAACTTCTCCTTCATTGATTTTGGTCTTTTTGGTTAAAAAATCCGTTGTGAATTTCTTTTGCAGAAGCGCACTGCCCTTGTATTTTTCATTTGTCAGAATGCTTTCAATGGTGGACTGCCGCCAGTTTTCCTTGCCTGCCGGAGTTGGAATATGGCGTTCTGTCAAAATTTTTGCAATGGCGTAAGATGTCTGACCGTTCATGTAGCTTCTGTAGATAAAGCGGACAATTTCAGCTTCTTCCGGTACAATTTCCGGCAAGCCGTCCTCTCCCTTTTTGTAGCCAAGAAAATGGCTGTATGGCAGACTGACTTTACCGTCTGCAAAGCGTTTTCTCTGACCCCATGTAACGTTTTCGGAAATGGAGCGTGATTCTTCCTGTGCAAGGCTTGACATTATCGTAATGAGCAATTCCCCTTTAGAGTCCAGCGTATAAATACCTTCTTTTTCAAAGTAAACCTCAATTCCTTTTTCTTTCAGTTTACGTACAGTAGTAAGAGAATCCACGGTATTTCGTGCAAAACGGCTCACACTCTTTGTTATGATAAGGTCGATTTTTCCGGCAAGTGCATCTTCCACCATTTGATTGAAACCCTCACGATGCCGTGTGTTTGTCGCACTTATGCCTGCGTCTGTATAGACCTTGACAAACTCCCAGTCATCACGACTTTGAATGTAATTTGTGTAATAATCAACCTGTGCCTCGTAGGAAGTAATCTGTTCCTCATAATCCGTTGAAACACGGGCGTAACCTGCTACTTTTCGTTTTGTTCTCGTATCCATTGCCGTTCGTGTCTGCGGATTAATGGTCTGCGGAATCATTGTGATTTTTCGTGCCATTGTAAACTCCTTTCCTTTGCTTTTTGTTTCATTTCTTCCGTCCAGCTTTTAGAACGTGACGGATTTTCCCAATGTTTCTGAACCTGTTTACCATTATAAAAGATAAAAATCAGTTCGTTTGGTTCGGGAACAATAATTTGCCGAATATATTTCAGAACTGCGTCGTCGTCATACTTCTCCAACTCTAAAACCTCGCAAAGAACGGATTGCAGAATGTTTTCAGGTATCTGCTTTGCAGCAGGACAGTATTTTTTTCCACGCCTTGCAAATGTGGCACAAATCCATGCAGAACCTTGCTTGAATACTTTTCGCTGATAATTTTTTCCGCAGCATCCGCACTGTATCATTCCCGATAATGGATAGCGGTTTTTTGAACCTGTATGAGAAAATTTTGACTGTCTTTGTGCAATCAACTCCTGCACTTTTTGGAATGTATCACGGTCAATAATCGCTTCATGTGCGTCCTCTACCAGATATTTGGGAAGTTCACCGTTGTTTTGCATTTTTCTCTTTTCTATATGATTATTGCGGAAATATTTCTGTAAAAGCATATCGCCGACATATTTTTCATTGGACAGCAATTCCTTAATTCTTGGAGATGTCCAGAGATTCCTTTGTGCTGTTCTGATACCCATTTCGTTCAGTTTCTTTGCAATTTTCAGACCGCCCATTCCGGAAAGATAGTCCGAAAAAATCATCTTAACGATTTCTGCTTCCGTGGGTTCAATTTCCAGAATACCGTCAGCATTTCTCCGATACCCGAAAATTGTAATGCTCCCGATTTTGCCTTCTTTAAAGTCTTTTCGGATTTGCCACTTGCGATTTTCGCTTGCTGAACGGCTTTCTTCCTGTGCATAGCTTGCAAGAATCGTCAGCATCAGTTCGCCGTCTGCTGAAAGACTGTGAATATTCTGCTCTTCAAAATAAACATCCACACCTAAATCTTTCAATTCACGTATAGTTTCAAGTAATGTGACGGTATTTCGTGCAAATCTGCTGATGGATTTCGTAAGAATCAAGTCCACGCTGCCAGCACGGCATTTTTCAAGAAGTTTCTGAAACTGTTCTCTGTTGTCTTTCGTACCTGTTGCTGCCTCATCTGCATACACACCGCAATATTTCCATCCGGTGTGTTTCTGAATTTTTTCACTGTAATAGCTTACCTGTGCGGAAAGAGAATGCAGCATGGCATCCTTGCCGCTGGACACTCTGGCATAAGCGGCAACGTTCAGCAGTTTTGGCATTTTAGGCAGAAATTCGACCTTTTTTATGGTGCGTGCCATATAGTATCCCTCCTCAGTGTTACATATTAAATCAGAAGCGACCTAAAGTCAAGCAGTTTCACGATATATACTGCACAAAGATATATCGAATTTTTCGGCAATTTTTAACTCGCATTTACGAAATTCATGTTCCGAAATAATGCCGTCTTTCCGCCACTTTTTCAGAACAGCAAGTGTGACCTTATAGGTGCTGATTTTTTGTAATTTTTCACTATTCATCCGCAATACCTCCGTGATAGCAGGGAAGTGAGCAATATTTACGCTGTTTGCTTTCATAGGCATAGAATTTCTTTCCACATCCTGCACAGACGACTTCTTTCATTGCGGAGGTTCTTCCTGCATTCTTTCTCCAATATTTCTGTCGACAGTGGTCGGAGCAGAATTTTTTCTTCTTTCTATGCGGTGTCTGTGTAATGGTAATGCCACACATCAGGCAAGAGTTATCACTTCTTTTCTTGCGTTTCAGATAGGACTTAATAGTGTTGGGCGATATATGCAAATGCTCTGCAATTTCTGCATTGCTTTTTCCGTTTTGCCGCAAAAGTTCAACGGTTCTTTTTTCTTCTGTTGTCACAAGCAGCACCTCCTACCATACAGTCCGCTAAAAGCTCCAGAAAATTAGCCCCTAAAAGAAAAAATTCCTGAGCAGTTCCGAAAAACTACTCAGGGACATATTATTTCATCAGTTCATTCACACGCTTCTGCACGGCATTGTAATCATATCCGGCATTTGTAAGCTTGTTTTTACGGTCAGTGCCGTTTCCCCATTTACCCTGAATGACTTCACCGGCAATTTCGTCAACGGACTTTTTGGTTGGATAGACAACATTGCCGTTGCCGTCAAACACAGAATATCCCGATTTACAAACCTTTTTTGCATTGTCTAAAGAAGCAAATGCACCGATCTGGGACTTTGCATCGCTTCAACTTTTGCGAACTCTGTAAAGTTGCTTTGTTGTTGGATTTGTCGATATAGAAGTACCTGACTTCATGTAAGACTGCACCTTTGACTTGAAAGCAGACCAGTGCGGAAGAATATACAGCGGACACATTTTGTACCGATTGTACATGGTGTTCAGCTGGTCAACTGTGCCGGATTTGCCGTCACGCACATTTAACCAGTGGGTATGGGTGTATAAATGCGATATACCCAGGCCGTACTG
>OGRG01000635.1_pt1 | contig 29747 bp, 24 predicted proteins | sample 1553501 | NCBI WGS metagenome assembly OGRG01 (sample SAMEA2580018, study PRJEB22360) | human gut metagenome | biome: human gut; feature: human-associated habitat; material: faeces | place: Denmark | collected 2008/2010 | reverse complement strand
TTTCTGTGCAGGTATTTTTGTGGGATGTATTGCAGTGGCACTGGCAGAAATCTTAAATACGTTCCCGATCATTTTCAGAAGATTCCAGATAAAAGAAGGACTTTCCTGGATCATGCTGTTTATGGCATTTGGAAAATGTGCAGGAGCGTTCTGGTATTTTGGACATCACATGACACCGCCCTGATGCAGAAAGGACAGTCTGGAGAAAACATTTTCACAGGCATTTGTCAGAAGGACAGCACAGAGACATTGTTATATGGTCAGCATGGTATTTGACGAAAACGTGATTATGGCATAAGATAAAAAATAAGAACAGTCAGACACAGCCCAAAGCAGTGGGAGTATGTCTGCACAAGACGAAAGAGAGAATGACGGATATGGTCACATCCATCGCACGCCAGAGCGTGATCTTAAAATGTAATATGCAGAAAGCAGTAATGCTTGGAAATTATGAATTTTATTACGGAGCAGGGGTTGCCGGAAAAATCGGGGGATTTGAGATTCCAGATGATATAAAACCGCTGGAACTTCGGGAACTATTAGACAAAAATTTAGATCAGATCAGCCCCAAGGATGAAAAAGAGACTTATCTGATCCATATTTTAAAAGAATTCCGTCCGGATGAACTATATGACGAGCAGATGAAGGAACTGCTTTTGTGGGGGAAGGGAGAGCAGTATCTGTGGAGTGTCAATATTCCACAGTGACATCCTGCTGGGACATCAGAGGGTCTGATACTGGTTTCTTCCGTTTTCTTTGGCGGAGTACATAGCTTTATCAGCCGAAATATAGAGTTCTTCCATCTTAATATTTGGATGATCGGCAAACGAGATTCCAATGCTCGCAGAAATATTGCTCCATTCTTTTTTCATGGTGGAGAGTTCGCGGATGACCTGACACAGTTTTTCTGCAACTGCCATGGCATTTTGTCTGTCTGTGACATTTGAGAGGTACACAACAAATTCATCGCCACCGATGCGTCCTACAATATCAGAACTGCGGACAGATGTGCGGAGCGTGTCTGCAACCGCAATTAAGAGAGCATCCCCTTCTAAATGTCCATAAGTATCATTCACCTGTTTGAATTTGTCCAGATCGATACTGATCAGTGGACGTACACAGCCAGGATTTCTGCCATCTTCCTGCATCTGTCTTGTAATATGATCTTCGGCAGCCCTCCGGTTATAAAGACCGGTGAGAGCATCTGTCTCCGACATGATCCGGATCTCTTTTGTTTTCCGGCTATGGATCAGCAGAATACCCAGCAGCAGTGAGAGCAGGGTCATACTGACTGCCAGAATGATTGCAATGGAAATGCGCGGATAAGCATAAACAAGTGTTAAAAGGGATGGATCCTCCTTATAACTGCAGTTCTGAAGGATAATGGAATCCAGCTGTTCAGAGGAAATACACGCCAGTCCCTTATTGATAATGCTGAGCAGTCTTGGATCGCACTGGTCAGACAGACCAAAGGAAACATCCTCTGTCATGGCAGTGAGCGTTGTGGAGGACAAATTACGGTATTTTACCTGCGAGAGCAGATAGCTGGAATTATAGCTGTTGGCATAAGTACAGTCTGCACTGCCGGACAGCACAGCCTGAAAACATTCCTCAATTGTATCATAATAGACCACATCCTCAGTATCGTATTCCGGATTGTCCAGAATGGAATTTGTGAGATTAAAGCTGTGCGGCAGTGCAACGATATTCCGCTCATGGCTCTTGGTTTTGTTATTCCGTACAACCACAATGGACGAGTTCAGATAAGGGGTTGACAGGAACGCTTGATTCTGCTCAGACCATGCATAATCGTGTGCCAGTGCCGTAAGGATATCGATCTCATGAGACTGCAGCTTCGCCAGTGCATCGGAGAAACTGTCAGACTTTATATACCGGAAATGCAGACCGGTATACTGGCTGACAAGATCGAGAACATCCGCAGCGATGCCGGAAACGGTCTGTGTATTCTCATTGTAAAATTCAATCGGTGCTTTGGAGGGGTCACAGGTCACTGTAATCTCCGGCGCTGTGGAAAGATAGTCTAACTCATCCCGGGTAAATTCGCAGCGGTAATTCCGGATATCCTGCTGGTAAGTGGTGTAGAGGTCGTGATCAAAGTTGGGATTGACGTCTAAGATCACAGCCTGGGCACTGTTTAAGTCTTCCATGATCGGATTTCCCTTAAAAGTCACAAAATAAAGAGGAAAAGAAGGAAGGCTTGCAAGAATCTTTTTCTCCGAAGGGTGGGAAACATTTGTAGCATAAATGGCATCCACAGTGTTGTCCTCAAGCGCTTTTTCCAGCTGTGCTGTGTTTCCAAAGTATTGTTTCTCAAAAGAAAAATGGTGTGCAGCCGCATAGTCATCCAGAGCGTCTAAATGGTTACAGCTTGCAAGAACGCCAATGCTCATTCCATCGAAATCCGCATAGTCGTTATAGTAATAGGTATCGTTATCCTTCAGCGCATACAGTTCGTAATGGGTTGTGACCGCCGGCTGTGCAGAAAAGTCAAGAGTGCTTGTCCGGAAGGAAGAATAGTCCACACCGCAGACAAGGTCAATATTTCTGTCATTTAAGGATTTCAGGCATGCTGAGTAATTCATCTGGATAAATTCATATTCCCATCCGGTATACTGGCTGATCTCCCGGAGGTAGTCCACAAAATAACCGCTGTAGTTTCCGTTCTCATCACACTCCTGATAATTATCCATTGTGTAAAAACCTACCCGGATGACTTTTTTACCATCGCGGGCATAGCAGTTGACAGGGGAAAAAACAGTAAGAAACATCAAGGTTGAAAGAAAGAGACAAATATATTTTTTCATGGCATGCTCCATTTACTTCATTGTGGTCGATCCGCAGCGTTTTCCTGAAACAGTGTATGCCGACAGATTCTATCAACATTATACTACAAATAGTAAGTGATTCAATGCATAATGTAATCTAATTCCATTAGGATTACTTATATAAAACAAAGAAAAAAATAAGAGATACTTATTCTTTGAAAGTAAGAAAAAATATTGGCCGGTTCATGGAATTACAGAACCTGTGTTATGCATATTTTACAGTAAAAAAGGCAAGATAAGAGAGAGGATTTATGCCGGACAAAAAACAGGAACATAAAATATGTGGATACAGGAGGCACAGAAAATGGCAGATAAAGAGACAGAGCAGATAAAGAAACTGAATCAGACCGTGCACAGCAAGGATACGAGAGAGCGCGATCAGGCATATAACGATTATGTGAAACAGGTGACACCGACGCACAATCTGATCTTTCACATGGTAAAGGCTTTTTTTACCGGTGGGATCATCTGCTGTATCGGGCAGTTCATTTTAAATACGTGCGAAAATTATGGACTGGACAAAGACACCTCCGGAGGCTGGTGCAGCATGCTTCTGATCCTGCTCAGCGTGATCCTGACGGGATTTAACATTTATCCGTCGATCGCAAACTGGGGAGGCGCGGGGGCGCTTGTGCCGATCACAGGTGTTGCCAGCGGTGTGGCTGCCCCGGCGATCGAGTTTCAGAAAGAAGGGCAGGTTTTTGGAATCGGATGTAAGATTTTTACGATCGCCGGTCCTGTGATCTTATATGGGATAGTTTCAAGCTGGGTACTGGGGCTGATTTACTGGATATTCTGGTAAGAAGCGTATTCCGGTCTTTTCCGGGGAAAAATGATAGCTGGACCGGACGCGGTTTGCCGCATGAATGACGAAGAATAAAACGCTCCGCAGGAGTACAGCAGCCTGCGGAGCGTTTTTATATGATATTAATCATACAGTGGAGTGCCATGTTTGATCCTGCGCACAATCTTAACACCAAGAATCCAAAACATGGAGATCACAATGTAAAATGTAGAGGCAAGACCAATAATTGATCCAATAATTGCAAAAATAATTAATCCGATATTCATAATAACTTAGTTCCCTTCTTTTTCATTTCCAGAATCTGTTTTTTCATCGTGATTTTCAAACCACCACATAAAAATAGCAGCACCGATGACAGCAGCCGTTAAAACTGCAAATAAAATATGTTCAACCATAAGAACCATACCTTTCTGATACCTGCGCATTTGGGCGCAGATATCCTGTAAATGGGATTTTTGCGTACCAAAATAAGACCGCGGATAAAATGTGCGGTAAATCAGTAGGAATTATATGGTTTCATTATTTTTCTTGCCATCCTTCTTGTGGATATAACGAACGATGACATGATTGCCCGGTGCGCGATAAGTCTGACTTAAAACGCTGCATGCAAAAATGACGGGAAACAATTGTGAAAGAAGTTCCACAATCAGAAACAGACAGTTGACCGCACGGTTTGTGCGTGTGTTTATGCGTCTGCCTTCCTGACGGAGATATGCATTGGCTGAGATCATACGCTCCGTGGTATCGGTGGAAAGCTGCTCCGGTAAATCATCAACGCCGGAATTTACGAAAACACTGTCTGTGTGATGGAGAATTCCATACATCAGAGAAGAATCTGCCTGTGTGCTGCCGCAGCACATTCCGAGGAAAAACATAGAGAGAATGAGTATGAGACTGATATATTTTTGTCTGACAGACCGCATGCTATCTTTTTCCTCCTTCCTTCTTCTGACGAAAGTACCTGTGAGATTTTCCTGTTTGTACTTTACCATATGAAAAATCCGAGACTATTTTACCGCAAAAAGGTGAGCCAGACAATAGAAAATATATTTTTCCATGAAAAACAACTTTTCTTGTTTTTTAAGAATATTATGGTAAAATGAAGAAAAACAGCTTTGATCCGAAAATCCGGCTGGAAGTGAGAGAGGAACGGTTATGAACCGCTTATTTGATACATCTGTCAATGTTGGACTGAGACAGTTTTATGTGCTGGGAGCAGCAGGAAGTATTGGAAATCTGTTTGGATTTGTTGGAAATGTGTATATTTATGGACTCAGTGCGCCGACGATTTTTTGTGCCCTGTGTACATTGGTCATATTTGGAATGACATTTTGGGGTATCCGGTCAAGACATGTGAAGCGTGCAGCCTATGTCATCATTACACTGATCACTTTTTTCGAGTTTCCGATACTTTATTACATTTACCAGACGGGAACGATCGTGTATATGGTGCTCGCCATGGTGGCAATTGCAACCTTTCTTCCAACGACTGCGGCAGTGATCTTCGGATGTCTCGCTTTTCTGGTGGATATGTCAGCGGTCATCCTTGCATATTATCATCCGGTGGATGTGGAATTGGTAACGGCTGAGAGTGAGTTAAACTCTACGGTCTGTTCATTGATGATCGTACTTTTCAGTGTGTTTACGATCACGATCATTTTAAATGTGCAGCAGAAAAAGCAGGCGGAAGAACTCACAAGTCTTAGCAGACAGCTGGAACAGGCGGCAGATCATGATGCGCTGACCGGGTTATATAACCGGAGATATCTGAACCGCTATCTTGAGCGGCTGGCACAGAAAGGGAAGAAAGACGTTTATGCGGCACTGATCGATCTGGATTTTTTTAAGAAGGTCAATGATGAATACGGACATGCTTTTGGAGATGAAGTGCTCATTGAATTTGCGAGGATACTGGAACGTAATCTGATAGCAGATGGAATCGCAGTGAGATTTGGTGGAGAAGAGTTTATGCTGATCCTGCCGGATGTGACGGAGGAGGAGATTCGCCATATGCTGGCGAAAATGAGCGCAGACTACAGACTGTTTGGAAAACAGAAAAAGAACCGGGCATTTACATTCAGCTGTGGTGTGGAACAGTTTGCAGACGGTATGGATGTTTCGGACGTTTACCGGCAGGCGGATGAAAAACTTTATCTCGCAAAGGAGAGAGGCAGAGACCGTGTGATCATCAACAGATAAAAACAGAACATGATAAAATTTATCAATAAAATACGTTAGGCTTGTGTAACTGATATAAAGCGAATTATAATCGGTACGAAACACAGGAAAACATTGTGTTTTATGAAAAAATCATAATAAAAATGAAGACAGCGGAAGAAGAAAACTGCTTTCATGAAATACAAAAAGGAGGATTTTATCATGGTAGATTGGAAGAAAATTGCATTATTTGCAGGAGGTACATTATTTGGAACAGCTGGTGTTAAGATTTTAGCCAGTGATGATGCGAAGAAAGTATATACACAGTGTACAGCAGCGGTTTTAAGAGCTAAGGACTGTGTAATGAAAACAGTGACAACTGTTCAGGAGAATGCTGGTGACATCTATGAAGATGCAAAGACGATCAATGAAGAACGTGCAGCAGCAAAAGAGGCAGCAGTTGTTGAGGACGCAGAGAAAGCAGAGGAAGTTGTAGAAGAAGCTTCCGAGCCAGCAGAAGCATAAGAGGTGGATTCGTAAAGAGGCTGTCGCACAGGAAACGTGTGGCAGCCTCTTCCTTAAGTAAGAGGAAACAGATTGACATATGTGGTCTGGTAAGTACAGACCGCATAACTGGAAGGATGTAAGAATAATGAAATTTATGATAAAGCACGAGGCAAAAGGAAGAATGCGTATCCACGCAGTACAGAACCGCATGAGTTATGCACAGGCAGATACACTTCTTTATTTTTTACACAGCCAGAAAGAAGTAACATTTGCAAAAGTTTACGACAGAACCTGCGACGCAGTGATCTCTTATGTAGGTGACAGACAGACGATCATCGAATTACTCCGTGGTTTCCACTACGAGGATGTGGAAGTACCGGAAGGTCTGATCGAGAATTCGGGAAGGGAGTTAAACAATACCTACCAGGAAAAATTAATTGGTAAGATTGTGTTCCATTACGCAAGACGCTGGATCCTTCCTTATCCGATCCGTATCTGTCTCACTTCACTCCGCTCCGTAAAATATATCTGGAAAGGACTAACAACACTTGCAGCAGGAAAGATCGAAGTTCCGGTTTTAGATGCAACTGCCATCGGTGTTTCAGTTCTTAGAGGTGATTTTAATACCGCAGGTTCCATTATGTTCATGCTTGGAATTGGTGAATTATTGGAAGAGTGGACACATAAAAAATCTGTGGATGATCTGGCGAGAACCATGTCCTTAAATGTGGGAAAAGTATGGTTAGTAAGCGGTGGACAGGAAGTGTTAGTTCCGACTTCCCAGATCAAAGCCGGAGACAAAGTGGTTGTTCATATGGGAAATATCATTCCATTTGACGGTGTTGTTGCTGAGGGAGAGGCGATGGTAAATCAGGCTTCCTTAACAGGCGAGTCAGTCCCTGTGAGAAAGACCGTAGAGAGCACGGCTTACGCAGGAACCGTTGTGGAAGAGGGCGAACTTACCATTCTTGTAAAAGAGGTTGGAGGTTCCAGCCGTTTTGAAAAGATCGTAAAAATGATCGAGGATTCTGAAAAGTTAAAATCCGGTGCAGAGAGCAAAGCAGAGCATCTGGCAGATAAACTGGTGCCTTACAGTCTTGGCGGTACGATTTTAACTTATCTGCTCACAAGAAATGTGACAAAGGCACTGTCCATTCTTATGGTGGATTACAGCTGTGCCTTAAAACTTGCAATGCCGATCTCTGTTTTATCTGCGATCCGTGAGGCAAGTCTTTACAATGTCACAGTAAAAGGTGGTAAATATTTAGAGGCGGTTGCGGAGGCAGATACCATTGTATTCGATAAGACGGGAACGCTCACCAAGGCAAAACCAACGGTTGTAGATGTCGTATCATTTAACGGAGAAAGCACGGACGAACTGCTCCGTATTGCAGCATGCTTAGAGGAGCATTTTCCTCATTCCATGGCAAAAGCTGTTGTGGATGCAGCAACACAGAAAAACCTCGAACATGAGGAGATGCACAGCAAAGTAGAGTACATTGTTGCACATGGAATTGCTTCGACAATCAATGAGAAACGTGCCGTGATCGGAAGTGCACATTTTGTATTTGAAGATGAAAATTGTGTGATTCCGGAAGGAGAACAGGCAAAATTTGACGCACTGCCGAAGGAATACTCTCATCTGTATCTTGCAATTGAAGGAAAACTTGCAGCAGTCATCTGTATCGAAGATCCTCTGCGTGAGGAAGCCTCGGCAGTTGTTCAGTCATTAAAACGGGCTGGTTTGTCCAAGGTTGTCATGATGACAGGAGACAGTGAGCGTACTGCAGCGGCGATCGCAAAGCGTGTCGGCGTGGATGAATATTATTCGGAAGTACTGCCGGAAGATAAGGCAAGCTTTGTGGAGAGAGAAAAGGCAGCCGGAAGAAAAGTCATCATGATCGGTGACGGTATCAACGATTCCCCTGCATTGTCTGCAGCCAATGTCGGAATTGCCATCAGCGACGGAGCTGAGATTGCAAGAGAGATCGCAGATATCACGGTAAGCTCAGATGATCTGTACCAGATCGTCACCTTAAAATTATTGAGTGACAGTCTGATGGAGCGAATCAAAAAGAATTACCGCAGAATCGTAGGATTTAACTCCCTGCTCATTGTACTTGGTGTGACAGGGGTGATCCAGCCGACCACATCGGCACTGTTACATAACAGTTCTACTCTGCTGATCGGTCTTGAGAGTATGCAGAATCTGCTGGACTAAATGACAGATGATTTTAGAAGAGAGCAATGTTTCGGGAATACAGCAATCAGGGCGGTAAATACAGACTCCCGGTGTGGATTTTTAGCAGGAATCCACACCGGGGGGCTGTGTTTATGCGGGCAACGAGCCAAAGTCTTTGCTTGCATGAGATTTTGGCGACTGCCGCGATAACTTGAGAAAAATCTTGACTTTAACAGGGGGTCAGGGGTTATCATATAGAAAAGCAGTAAAAGCAAAACCAAGGAGGAATTATGGAGAAATCGAAAGTATATTTTACATCTTTTAAGGCAACAGGCAATGAAAATCTGCTTCAGAAACTTCATCGTCTTATGAAAACTGCCGGATTTGAAAACATTGATTTTAAGGATAAGTATGCAGCGGTTAAAATTCATTTTGGAGAATATGGAAATCTTGCGTTCTTACGTCCGAACTATGCAAGAGTGGTAGCAGACTATGTAAAGGAACTTGGTGGAAAACCATTTTTAACAGATTGTAATACACTTTATGTTGGAAGCAGAAAGAATGCATTGGATCATCTGGAAACCGCTTATGTGAATGGGTTTTCCCCATATCAGACCGGATGTCATGTGCTGATCGCAGATGGTTTAAAGGGAACAGATGAAACACTTGTGCCAGTCAACGGTGAGTATGTGAAAGAGGCAAAGATTGGTTCTGCGATCATGGATGCAGATGTATTTATTTCCCTGACACATTTCAAGGGACATGAGACGGCAGGTTTTGGCGGAACAATTAAAAATATCGGTATGGGATGTGGCTCGAGAGCAGGAAAAATGGAGCAGCATTGCGAAGGAAAACCAAGTGTCGCAACCGAAGCATGTATAGGTTGTGGAGCCTGCGGCAGAATCTGTGCACACGGAGCGCCGGTCATCACAGATCACAAAGCAAAAATTGATCACGATAAATGTGTTGGCTGCGGAAGATGTCTTGCAGTCTGTCCAAAGGATGCAATTTCAGCAGATTATGCGGACTCTGTTGCAATGCTGAATTACAAAATGGCAGAGTACAGTCTCGCAGTCTGTCAGAACAGACCATGTTTCCATGTTTCGCTGATCTGTGACGTATCACCAAACTGTGACTGTCATCCAGAGAATGATATTCCGATTCTTCCGAATATTGGGATGTTAGCTTCTTTTGATCCGGTAGCTTTGGATCAGGCATGTGCGGATCTCTGCAATCAGGCAACACCGGTAGAGAGCAGTGTTCTTGGAAAGAATATTGCGCATGCACATGAGCATCATGAGGAATGTGATCATGATCATTTCCATATGACACATCCGGATACCGAGTGGAAGAGTTGTATTGAGCACGCAGTCAAAATCGGACTCGGCACCAACGAATATGATCTGGAAACAATTTAACCGGAGTTTAATTGGCGTAGTGTCGCAGATTCCGTGGTGCTTTTATAGGTTGAGAAGGGCAGATATAAGCGTCCTCTCACAAGGCAGCCACTTTATGTAATGAAAAAGAAAAACGGTACAGACGAAATATGATGTTCTTGTTCGCCGAGCATTCCGCTGGGCTTCTGAACAACAATCATGTTCAGCTGAAGCTTCCATGATTGTTAGAATCCCAGCTCCATGGCTCACAAAGGAAATCATATTTGTCTGCACCGTTTTTCTTTCAGTTACGTTATGGATGACTTGTGAGAGGACGCTTATACATGCCCAATCAATGCTACGAAGCACACCACAAAATCTGCAAGTTGCGTTATGGAACTCCCAGCTATGGTAAAAATCATGGTATTGATCAATAGGGTAATTCGAAAGGTGTTAATTTTTAAATAATAGCAGGAGAAATAAAATGAGTACAAAAAAAGCAATTGGCATATCTTTTGTTGCCATATTTATTTTAATAATTGCGCAGATTATTGCACAAGTCATTGCAAGTGTGTTTGTTATTATAAAGATTCCATATGGAATTTGTAATATTATCGCTGGAATTATATATGTTGGCTTAACATATCTTATTTTGAAAATGTTTATTAGCAAGATTGTTAAGTTACCTGTTTCGGATTTCGGAATGCCTAAATTTGAAATTAAAATAAGATGGATTTTAATAGCTATATTATTGCCATGCATTATAAAAGGAATTTATGTTTTAATATTCAATGGTGAGTATGTCTCCTCAAATATGAATGGAAATGAGATATTCAATACTTTAAGTGCAGGGGTTGCGTTCACCGGGATAGCGGCTGGATTTGTTGAAGAAATGGTGTTTAGAGGAGTTATACTCAATGCATTGAAGAAAAGATGGAATATGAAGGTGGCTGTAATTGTTCCATCAATGTTATTTGGTATTGTACATGTTCTGGGACAGGATTTTTCGATAGGCAGTTGTTTATTAGTCATTATCGCTGGAACTATGGTAGGCGTTATGTTTTCAATGATTGCAATAGAGAGTGGTTCGGTTTGGAATAGTGGAATAGTGCATGCTATCTGGAACATTGTGATCATTGGTGGAGGATTAGCCATTGGGGAAAAAATGGATCCATATTCTGTAATGACATATGTTCTTGATTCAAAAGTTTTTGCAATTACAGGTGGTGAGTTTGGAATTGAATCGTCTGTTATTTCGTTAATAGGATACATAATAGTTGCTGGCATAGCATTTATTATGATTAAATCGAACAGGAAAAATTGATATGACGGTTTGAAAATGTGAAGCTATAAGGAACTTGTCCATTTTTAGTTTGTAGAAGTTTATTATAAAATAAGAGTTTCATAACGTAAATTGCAGATTTTGTGATGTAATTCATAGTGTTGGCAGGGCATGTATAAGCGGCATTTCACAAGTCATTCACAGTGTAAATGAAAAGAAAAATCGTACAGAAACATAATATTTGTCTGTACGATTTTTTTTAATCAACATATATAATAATGACTTGTGAGAGGGCGCTTATATCTGCCCTTTACACCCTAAGAAAGCACCACAGAATCTGCAATTTGCGTTATGGAATTCACGGTTATGGGATGAGTGCCTATAAAGGAGGTGTCGACTAAAGGCAGTCATTTTCAATGTCTTGTGATTCGTCCATTTCACATTCATGTTTTCATAAACATGTCAGACTGCAATATTTTGTTCATAACCTAAATTATAAAATTCAATCTAAAAATCCGCACCACCTGTAAACGGCAGTTCCTAAGTCAAACTCCTGTAAAATCCCAATCTTGAAAAAATGTATTGACAACAAAGTACCATAGTGCTATGGTTAATTACATAAGTAATGAACCACATAACAAACAAAAAACAAGAGGACAGATAAGCGCATTTGAAAAGCTGTCAGCAACAGAATAATTTCTGGAAAGAAAGGAGTATATCATGCATGAATGAGATTTTGACGCAGGAGAAATCCATATATCTGCAGATCGCAGAGATGATCGAGACAGATATTTTAAGGGATATTCTTCTGGAAGAGGAACGCGTGCCGAGCACGAATGAACTGGCGAAGCTATATGCCATTAATCCGGCGACAGCAGCCAAAGGAGTGAATATTTTGGTGGATGAAGGTGTTTTATATAAGAAAAGAGGGATTGGAATGTTTGTGTCAGCAGGTGCGAAAGAGGCAATCTTAAGCCGGAGAAAGAATGAATTTTATGATAACTATGTAAAAAAACTGTTAGAGGAAGCAGCGAGCATCGGACTTGGAAAAGAAGAAGTCATTCAGTTGATACAATCCGGCAATGAAGCGTAAAGAGCTGTCCGGATGGAAAACAGTGATACCGGAAGCATGGAATCATGCAGATAAGAGGAATGATACAGGAAATTGTATTTTAAAGTTGTGAAAAGAAAGGCAGGAAGATGATTCATGGAATCAATCGTATGTAATGGTATTGGTAAAATTTATGGAAAAAAACAGGTGTTAAAAGATATCAATCTCACATTGGAGAAAGGAAAGATTTATGGACTGATCGGAAGAAACGGTGCCGGAAAGACGACATTGTTATCCATTATGTCCGCACAGAATCCGGCATCCGAAGGAACTGTGACATGGAATGGTGAAAATGTATGGGAGAACCGCAAGGCGTTAGATCACATTTGCTTTTCCAGAGAGTTGTCCATCAATCTCTATGGAAGCGGCGTGAGCGGCATGAAAGTAAAAGATTATCTGAAAACTGCTTCCTATTACTATCCAGACTGGGATCAGGCACTTGCGGAGGAACTGATCAAAAAATTTGAACTGAATACAAAACAGCGTATCAATAAAATGTCCAAAGGTATGCTGTCCATGGTGACGATCATCGTGGCGCTTGCAAGCAAAGCCGATTTTACTTTTATGGATGAACCGGTGGCAGGTCTTGATGTTGTAATGCGTGATTATTTTTACCATAAACTGATGGAGGAATATACCGAGACCGGACGTACCTTCGTTATTTCCACACATATTATCGAGGAAGCAACAGACCTGATGGAAGAAGTGGTCATGATCAAAAATGGTGAGGTGCTGCTGAAAGAAAATACGCAGGAACTTCTGGAGAGAAGCTACCATGTAAGTGGCCTTGCAGAAGTTGTGGATCAGGCAACGGAAGGCTATGAGAGACATCATGAAGAGAAGATGGGAAGAAGCAAGAGTGTGACGATCCTTTTGAAGGAAGGACAGAAGCTGCCGGAAGGCTATGATGTCACCATACAGCCACTCAATCTGGAAAAACTGTTTGTATCCCTTTGCGGAATGGAGGAGTAGACATGGCAGAGAGCAGGATTATAAAGAGAAATGTTCTATTCTGGGGAAAATCAGGATTGCAGCTGACCGGCATCATGCTGATCTTCATGGTTGTATATGGATTTCTGTTTAATATGGGAAGCAGCAGTATATTCGGGGATTTCTGGAAAACAGCTTATTTTTACGGTGGAATCATAAGCGTTTTATTTGCACTGATCGGTTCAATTTCGTACGTGGGTGCTTATCTTCCGATGGCATTGTCTTTTGGATCAGGAAGAAGGGAAGCAGTCTTTGGGGCACAGATTTTCTGCATAGCTTATGGAGTGAGTTCCTATATCATTATGGTACTGGCAGGCATTATGAGCAGTGGAAAATTAGATGGAAAGCTGGATGTTTTGATAGCAGTTCTGTTTATATTTATGACAGCGGTCGGACAGCTTGTCTCGGTTGCGCAGATGCATTTCGGGATAAAAGGAATGATCATAGGAATCGTCATTGTGGTATTATGCATGGTCGGCGGATTTGTGACAGGAATTGGATTCATAGATGAGATCATGGTATGGATCAACGGAATGCAGACGAATGTAGTATGGATATTACTTGCGATAGGAGCGATTGCCAGCATTGCGTTGTATGCAGTCAGTGTCACGGTGCTTTTCCGTGAAATGAGATATTACGAAGTGAAAGCATAAGTTGGGAGGCGGAAAGAATGAACAGTTTTTTAATTCAGTGTAAGGTGCGGAAAACAGAGCTTTTGCAGTTTCTTGGAATTACTGCTGTGGGATACTTGATCGGTCTGATCGTTGTATTTATCGTGATGAATATGGCAAAAGAGAATACCTGTGCCACAGCCGGAACTATGCTGGCGTTCATCGCCTTTGCCTTTATGCATTTATTTGGGATTACTTTTTCTTTCATGGGGGATTTTAACATGGCAATTTCCCTGGGTGCGACCAGAAAAAGCTTTGTCTCAGGCTATGTACTTTTTAATCTGCTGGAGATCGCAGTGCTGGAACTTGAGATCGTTGTGTTTGGTGTAGTTGAGAAGCTTTTGCTGGAAAATGCATTTCCACAGGCGGTTATGGAAATTGACCTGACAAACTTTTTTACATGGAACTATCTGTCAGGTGTCCTGGTCGTATTTACAGCAGTGGAAATGTTTTTCGGCGCAGTTATTTTAAGATATGGCATGAAAGTGTTATGGATTTTATGGGCGGTCTGGATGATAATCTGTCTGGTTCCCATGAATATTGCAAAGAATGAAAAGCTTTCCGGTGAACTTGCGAAATTAGGGCTGTTTCTGGGTGGAAAATTCACGCCACAGGGAATTGTGGCTCTGGTGATTGCCTTAACAATTGTTGTAGCTGCGATCACATGGAACATTCTTCGGAAACAGCGAGTGACAGCATAAATATTATGTGATAAGATAAAACCATGTGGGTGAAAAATACCTGCATGGTTTTTGTTATGACGACCACTAATCAGATAACAGGATTACGGAAAAATATAAGGGGATTATGATGAACGATAAGTTAGAACAGTTACAGAAATATTTAGAGAAAATGGAACAGTTCAACCATGTGAACACATTATTGTATTGGGATATGAGAACCAACACTCCAAAGGAAGGATTTGCAGGACACAGCGATGCACTCACTTATTTTTCAACGGAGCAGTTTTCCATGTCGACCTCGGATGAACTGAAAACGTTATTGGATACACTGGCAGAGCCGGAAGAGTTTGAAAAGCTTGACGATAAGTGGAAGTTTGTTGTAAATAAAATGAAAACAGATATGGACAGAAATCGCAGAATTCCAAAAGAATTTTATGAAAGCTTCGTGAAAGCACAGTCGGAATCGGAGAATGCGTGGGAGGAAGCGAAGGAAAAAGCAGACTTTTCTATTTTTGCCCCACATTTGCAGAAAATGATCGATATGACAGCGGAGATGACCGGTTACACAGATCCGAAAAAAGAAGTTTACGACGCACTGTTAGACCAGTATGAAAAAGGAATGGATTCCGCTACGATGGACAGCCTGTTTGAAGATTTAAAAGCAGAGCTGATTCCTCTGGTGCAGAAAGTGCTTGCAGCGAAACAGCCGGATGACAGCAAGTTTCATGTTTCATTTGACAAGAATGCGCAGAAGGAAGTGGAGAAGCTTTTGCTGAGTTATATCGGATTTGACTGGAACAGAGGAACAACCGGGGAATCTACACATCCGTTTACACTGAATTTTTCGTCAAAGGATGTGCGTGTGACCAATCATTTTTATGAACATGATCCGCTCAGTGCGATGTATTCGGCAATCCATGAGGGTGGTCATGCGATTTTTGAGCAGAATGTGAATCCGGATTATGACGGAACGGTAGCGGGAAGCTGCAGTTATATGGGAATCCATGAGAGCCAGTCCCGTTTTTATGAGAACATTCTTGGAAGAAATAAGAATTTCTGGATTCCGGTTTATGCAAAAGTGCAGGAAAAAATGCCACAGCTTCAGGACGTTTCGTTGGATGAATTTTATAAGGAAGTCAATCATGTGAGAAACAGTTTTATCCGCACAGAGGCAGATGAACTGACTTACTGTTTCCATATTATTTTAAGATATGAGATCGAGAAGGCAATTTTCCGCGACCATGTGAAAGTGGAGGAACTTCCGGCACTCTGGAATCAGAAAATGCAGGAATATTTACAGATTACTCCGGCAGATGATGCGGAAGGAATTTTGCAGGATATGCACTGGTCTGACGGTTCTTTTGGTTACTTTCCATCCTATCTGCTTGGCAGTATTTATGACGGCATGTATTTAGATCGTCTGGAGGAAGAACTTGGCTCTGTGGATGCGCTGCTCGCGGAGGGAAGAATCAGTGAGATTACAAAATGGCTGAATGAGAAGATTCATCAGTATGGTTCTACCAGAAGCCCGAAAGAAGTGATCAGATACGTCTGCGGCAAAGAAGTTTCAGCAGAACCGCTGATTCGTTATTTCAAAGAAAAATATACAAAAGTTTATAATCTTGGTTAAAAAAGAAATTTTTGTGGATAATGGATAGAAAAGGAGAAGTATGAAAAAAGGAATTATTTTTGACATGGACGGAACGCTGTGGGACTCGGCAGCGAACGTTGCAGAATCATGGAATCTTGCCATAAAACAGGATGGCACTGTCGATAAAAAACTGACGGAGCAGGATATTCAGGGAGTTATGGGAAAGACCATGGATGTGATCGCCGACATCCTTTTCCCGGAACTGGAAAAAGAGGTGCGCATGAAATTGTTGGATCGGTGCTGTTCCATGGAAAATGACTACCTGAGAGAGCATGGTGGAGTTTTGTATCCAAAATTGGAGGAGACACTTTCTGCACTGAAAGAAAAGTATCCGCTCTACATCGTGAGCAACTGTCAGAGCGGTTATATCGAGGCATTTTTAGATCATTATGGATTTGGAAAATACTTTCAAGATATAGAATGTTATGGAAATAATCTGAAACAGAAGGGCGATAATATCAGATTATTAGCAGACCGGAACGGGTTGACAGAGGCAGTGTATGTCGGCGATATCCAGGGGGATTATGACGCCAGCTGCCACGCAGGTGTCGGGTTCATCCACGCAGCATATGGGTTTGGAACAATTGCAGCGGACGTGCCGGAAATCCATACATTTGAGGAACTTACAGAGGCAGCAGACCAATATTTTGCTCTGCGGTAAGAAATTATAAGGGTTTATCATATGACAAAATTAGATGAGTTAGTAACACAGATCAACAGAAAACATGTTTATATCCAGACGCATAATTTTCCGGATCCGGATGCCATCGCAAGTGCGTTCGGCTTGCAGGAACTGTTAAAGCTTCGGGGGATTCATGCAACGATCTGCTATAAGGGGAAAATCGACCGTTACAGTACCGACAAGCTGAGAGAGATTTTGGACATCAGACTGGTAAATATTGAGAATATTGACAGTGAACTCACGGAGGACGACGAGGTTATCCTGATAGATGCGCAGAAGGGCAATTCCAACATTATCGATATGACCGGGGATGAGATCATCTGCATCGACCATCATCCGGTTTATGAGAAAACGGAGTACCGGTTTACGGATATCCGGCCGGGTGTCGGGGCTTGCGCATCGATCATAGCACAATATTTTTTTGAAAATGAAATACCGATGGATCGAAGAATTGCAACAGCGCTGACGTTTGGAATCCGTATGGATACGCAGAAATTGTCGAGAGGCGTATGCAAAATGGATATGGAAATGATCTGGCGCATGTTTGACCTGTGCGATCAGGATATGATTTATCTGTTAGAGAACAGCACACTCTATTTTGAAGATCTGATGGCGTATTCTAAGGCGATCTCAAGCATTGAGGTGTTTGAGAATATCAGTTTTGCAGATACCGGAAGGGATTGCCCGGAGGCTCTGATCGCCAGTGTGTCAGATTTTATGCTTGCATTGGTGGAAGTCTCTTTTTCAGTGGTCTATTCCAGAAAAAAAGAGGGAATCAAAATTTCTGTGCGGAGTGAGCGTCCCACATTAGATGCCGGAAAAATTATAAGCAAGGCGTTAAAAGGCATCGGAAGCGGTGGCGGGCATGCTACGATGGCAGGCGGTTTTGTGCCGTTTGACGGAAATGACCGGGAGGAAGATCTGATGATCCAGAACATCCGCGAAAGATTTATCGATGTGATCAGCAGGACGAAACGAAAGTCATTAAGATAGGTGGAAAATCTTGACTTTTCGGGGAAATCTCTGTATAATCACAGGAGATTGAAAGCAATGGCTGGTTCATTGTGAAAAAGAAAAGACGATGACGAAGACAGTAGTTGTTAAGAGAAAGGCAAAGAGAGCCGGGAATGGTGTGAACCGGTGCGAGTATCTTAGGAATGAACATCACTTCCCAGTCGCAGTCCGAAATGTTTTGACTGAGTAGGCACTGACGTTTTTCCTACGTTACAGGGAACGGGTATATGATTTTTATAAAATCTGTACATTGTAATTAGGTGGTACAACGAATATAACCCCTTCGTCCTATTTACAGGAAGAAGGGGTTTTTTGCACGTTAGGCATGAGCCGTGCGGCTGCAAAAAAAAGAACAAACTGACGTGCATCAGTAAAATGAAGAAAGAGGAAAGATCACATGTATAACAAAGTTGAAACAAATATGAACTTCGTTGACAGGGAAAAGCAGACAGAGAAGTTCTGGGAAGATCATGACATCTTCAAAAAATCAATGGAACAGCGCAAACAGGGAGAGACCTACACATTCTATGACGGACCTCCGACTGCAAACGGAAAACCACATATCGGACACGTATTGACACGTGTTATCAAAGATATGATCCCAAGATACCAGACTATGAAGGGAAAATATGTTCCGCGTAAAGCCGGATGGGATACACACGGACTCCCGGTTGAGTTAGAGGTAGAGAAGATGCTCGGCTTAAACGGAAAAGAGCAGATCGAAGAGTACGGTATGGAACCTTTCATCAAAAAATGTAAGGAATCTGTATGGAAATACAAAGGAATGTGGGAAGATTTCTCAGGAACCGTTGGTTTCTGGGCAGATATGGAAAACCCATATGTCACCTATGATGACAACTTTATTGAGTCCGAATGGTGGGCATTAAAACAGATCTGGGACAAGGGATTGTTATACAAAGGCTTCAAGATCGTTCCTTACTGCCCTCGCTGTGGTACACCACTTTCTTCGCAGGAAGTTGCGCAGGGTTACAAGACCGTGAAAGAGCGTTCCGCAGTGGTACGTTTCAAAGTTGTCGGAGAGGATGCTTATTTCCTCGCATGGACCACAACTCCGTGGACACTTCCATCCAACGTTGCACTCTGTGTGAACCCGGATGAGACTTACTGCAAAGTAAAAGCTGCAGACGGATACACCTACTACATGGCAGAGGCGCTTCTTGACAAAGTGTTAGGAAAGCTTGGAAATGAAGAGGAAGGTGTCAAAGCATATGAAGTATTAGAGACTTACACCGGAAAAGATTTAGAGTACAAAGAATATGAGCCGTTATATGCATGTGCAGCAGAAGTGGCAGCAAAACAGCACAAAAAAGGACATTTTGTTACCTGTGATACTTATGTAACGATGTCTGATGGTACCGGTATCGTTCATATTGCTCCTGCATTCGGTGAAGATGATGCGAATGTTGGACGTAAGTACGATCTTCCGTTTGTACAGTTTGTAAACGGAAAAGGTGAGATGACAGAAGAGACACCTTATGCCGGATTATTTGTAAAGAAAGCCGACCCTGAAGTATTAAAAGATCTGGATGCGCAGGGCAAATTATTTGACGCACCAAAATTCGAACATGAATATCCACACTGCTGGAGATGTGATACACCGCTTATTTACTATGCAAGAGAGTCATGGTTCATCAAGATGACAGCAGTCAAAGATGACCTGATCCGCAACAACAACACCATCAACTGGATTCCGGAGAGCATCGGTAAAGGACGTTTCGGCGACTGGCTGGGAAACATTCAGGACTGGGGAATCTCCCGTAACCGTTACTGGGGAACTCCTTTAAATGTATGGGAATGTGAAGGCTGCGGACATCAGGAGTCCATCGGAAGCCGCGCTGAATTAGCAGAGAAAAGCGGAAACCCGGATGATGCCAAAGTGGAATTACACAGACCGTATATCGACGCTGTGACCTTCAAATGCCCTGACTGTGGCAAGACCATGCACAGAGTGCCGGAAGTGATCGACTGCTGGTTCGACTCAGGAGCAATGCCGTTTGCACAGCACCATTATCCATTTGAAAATCAGGATTTGTTCAAACAGCAGTTCCCGGCTCAGTTCATTTCCGAGGCGGTAGACCAGACACGCGGATGGTTCTATTCCCTGATGGCAGAGTCCACCTTACTGTTTAATAAAGCTCCTTATGAAAACGTTATCGTTTTAGGACATGTACAGGATGAGAACGGACAGAAAATGTCCAAATCCAAAGGAAATGCAGTCGATCCGTTCGATGCATTAGAGACTTACGGAGCAGATGCGATCCGCTGGTATTTCTACATCAACAGCGCTCCATGGCTTCCAAACCGTTTCCATGGAAAAGCAGTGCAGGAGGGACAGCGTAAGTTCTTAAGCACCTTATGGAACACTTATGCATTCTTTGTACTGTATGCAAACATTGACGGATTTGATGCAACAAAATACAAACTGGAATATGATAAATTATCCGTGATGGATAAATGGTTACTGTCTAAATTAAATACCGTGATCGGCGCTGTGGATGACAACCTTGGCAGTTACAAGATCCCGGAAGCTGCAAGAGCACTCGATGAGTTTGTGGACGATATGAGTAACTGGTACGTAAGACGCTCCCGTGAACGTTTCTGGGCAAAAGGAATGGAGCAGGATAAGATCAATGCCTACATGACACTTTACACTGCGTTAGTAGAGATCTGTAAATGTGCAGCACCAATGATCCCGTTCATGACAGAGGAAATCTATCAGAACCTTGTATGCAGCATTGATAAAAATGCGCCGGAAAGTATTCATTTATGTGACTTCCCAACCGTTAATGAAGCATACATTGACAAAGAGTTAGAGAAAAATATGGATGAGGTATTAAAGATCGTTGTTATGGGCCGTGCATGCCGTAATGCAGCAAACATCAAGAACCGTCAGCCAATCGGAAATATGTTTGTCAAAGCTCCATTTGAACTTTCAGAGTACTTCAAAGAGATCATCGAAGATGAGCTGAATGTGAAGAAAGTTTCCTTTACCGATGACGTAAGCTCCTACACAAGCTATACGTTCAAACCACAGCTGCGTACCGTAGGACCAAAATACGGAAAATATTTAGGTCAGATCCAGAAAGCTTTAGCAGAGCTTGACGGAAACGTTGCCATGGCAGAGTTAAAGAAAAATGGATTTATCACTTTGAAGTCTGTCAGTGATGATGTAAAATTAGCAGAGGAAGATCTGTTAATTACAATGACACAGATGGAAGGTTATGTAACGGAGGGAGACAATACAGTAACCGTTGTCCTTGATACCAACTTAACACCAGAGTTAATTGAAGAAGGATTTGTGCGTGAGATCATCAGCAAGATCCAGACCATGAGAAAAGAAGCAGGATTCGAAGTGATGGATAAGATCATGATCTCTTATCAGGCAGATGACAAAGTGGCTGCCATCTTTGACAAATATGGTGATGCGATCAAAGCAGATGTACTCGGACTTGATGTTGTAGCTGGCAGTGTGGATGGATACGAGAAAGAATGGAATATTAATGGGGAAACCGTTCTTTTAGGTGTAAAAAAAGGAGAGTAAGGAAATGTCTAAATCAGCAGCAGTCTTCAATAAGAAAAAATTTATCAATGATGTAACAGAGACAGTCCGTCATATGTACCGCAAACAGTTAAAAGAAGCAAGCCAGCAGGAGATTTTCCAGGCGGTATCCTACGTCGTAAAAGACGTTGTGATCGATGACTGGCTGGCAACCCAGCAGGCATTTGACGATCAGGATCCAAAGATTGTCTATTATATGTCAATGGAATTTCTGATGGGACGTGCGCTTGGAAATAACCTGATCAATTTAAAAGCTTACAAAGAAGTGAAAGAAGCTCTGGAAGAAATCGGACTGAATCTTGACGTGATCGAAGATCAGGAGCCGGATCCGGCACTCGGAAACGGTGGTCTTGGACGTCTTGCAGCATGTTTTATGGAATCACTGGCAACACTTGGATACGCAGCTTACGGCTGCGGTATCCGCTACCGTTATGGTATGTTCAAACAGAAGATCAAAGACGGTTTTCAGGTGGAAGTGCCGGATAACTGGTTAAAGAACGGATATCCGTTTGAACTTCGCCGTCCGGAATATTCCTATGAGGTGAAATTCGGCGGTTATGTCCGTGCGGAAGTGACGGAGGAAGGAAAGACCCGTTTCGTACAGGAAAATTACCAGTCCGTTTTAGCAGTACCTTATGATATGCCGATCGTAGGTTACGGCAACCATGTGGTAGATACCTTAATGATCTGGGATGCAGAGCCGATGGAGTGCTTTGAGTTAGATTCCTTTGACAAGGGAGATTACCACAAGGCAGTAGAGCAGGAAAACCTTGCCCGTAACTTAGTTGAGGTACTTTATCCGAATGATAACCATATCGCAGGAAAAGAACTTCGTTTAAAACAGCAGTATTTCTTTGTATCTGCAAGTGTACAGCGTGCATTAGCACGTTACAAAAAACATCATGATGATATCCACAAGCTGCCGGAGAAAGTGACATTCCAGTTAAACGATACACATCCGACCGTAACAGTGGCAGAGCTGATGCGTATTTTACTTGACGAAGAGGGATTAAGCTGGGATGAGGCATGGGAGATCACGACAAAGACCTGTGCATATACCAACCACACGATCATGGCAGAAGCACTTGAAAAATGGCCGATCGAGATCTTCTCAAGACTGCTTCCGCGTATCTATCAGATCGTTGAGGAGATCAACCGCAGATTTATTTTACAGATCCAGGCAGAGTTTCCGGGAGATAACGGTAAAGTTGCACGTATGGCAATCGTTTACGATGGTCAGGTAAAAATGGCACATCTTGCGATCGCAGCAGGATATTCCGTAAATGGTGTGGCAAAACTTCACACGGAGATCTTAAAGAACGAGCAGCTTCACGATTTCTATGAGCTGTTCCCACAGAAATTCAACAACAAGACGAATGGAATCACACAGCGTAGATTCCTGATGCATGGCGATCCGCTTCTTGCAGACTGGGTAAGTGAACATATCGGTGACGACTGGATCACAAATCTTTCCCATATTGAGAAGATGGCGATCTATGCAACCGATAAAAAAGCACAGCAGGAGTTCATGAATATCAAATATCAGAACAAACTGCGTCTTGCAAAATACATCAAAGAGCACAACGGCATCGAAGTAGATCCGCGTTCCATCTTTGATGTGCAGGTAAAACGTCTGCATGAATACAAACGTCAGTTGCTGAATATTTTACATGTCATGTATCTGTATAATGAATTAAAAGAGCACCCGGATATGGATTTCTATCCGAGAACCTTTATTTTTGGTGCAAAGGCAGCAGCAGGCTATAAGAACGCAAAACTTACGATCAAGCTGATCAACAATGTGGCGGACGTTATCAACAATGACAGAAGCATTAACGGCAAGATCAAAGTCGTATTTATTGAAGATTACCGCGTATCGATCGCAGAGTGGATCTTTGCGGCAGCAGATGTCAGCGAGCAGATCTCCACAGCTAGTAAAGAGGCATCCGGAACCGGTAACATGAAATTCATGTTAAACGGTGCGCTGACGCTCGGAACGATGGATGGTGCCAATGTTGAGATCGTCGAGGAAGTCGGTAAAGAAAATGCATTTATTTTCGGTATGAGTTCCGATGAAGTCATTGCGCATGAGAGAAACCGTGATTATGATCCAATGCAGATCTTTAATACGGATCAGGATATCCGCAAGGTATTGATGCAGCTGATCAACGGATTCTATTCACCGAACGATCCTGAGCTGTTCCGTGACCTTTACAACTCACTGCTCAATACACAGTGTACACAGTTTGCAGATACCTATTTCATCTTAAAAGATTTCCATTCCTATGCAGATGCACAGAAACGCGTCATGGAAGCATACAAAGATGAGGAAGGCTGGGCAAAGAGTGCAATCTTAAATATCGCACATGCCGGTAAATTCTCATCTGACCGTACGATCCAGGAATATGTAGATGATATCTGGCACTTAGACAAAATTACCGTAGAGGTATAAGAAAATCGTATAAGATAGCAGACTGCCTGTTTTAGCAGGCAGGTCTGTGCACAGAAAAAGAAACCCGGCTTTGGGGTCATGAACCTTAAAGCCGGGTTTTTACATAATAATGTTTTTTTAATATCTTAGTTTAAAATCTTAATACTTCCTAAAAGTGGAAGCTCTTTTTCTTCATCTTTGCAGGCATATACTAATCCCATGATCCAGAAAATAAAGAATACAATGGAGAGAATGCCGCTGACAGCCCATCCACAGATCGGAATGCGCGAAATAATAATGCTGTTGATCAGTGATGCAAGGTATAACACCAGTGACTGGTTTAAATGAAATTTTGCACCCTCTTTGTCACCGGCGCAGAATGCAATCAGCCAGCCGATAAGCGTGATGTAGGAAACGATTCCTGTTGTTTTCTTGTCCATAAGTAAACCTCCTCGAAAATTTAATAACATTCGTATTGTAACACTCTTATCAGTGAAATGCAAAAAAATATCTCCCTTTTTACAAAAGTGTGTCTGATGCATACTAACTCATAATTATACGAAACACCACACTTTTATTCATTTCCTATTCATTTCCGGCTAATGGGTATTCATTTTTACTCTAAGTTATCATGCAATTTATTAGAATGGAATTTTTGAAAGAGCCAGCACCTTGAATGGGCTGACTCTTTCAATGTCACCTGTAATTAACAAACTGGAATTTCTCACTTCTTCATTTTAGGTGCAATAAGCAACACTACTGTCACAAGAAAATATACACCATACATCAACCATGTAATAGTATTGTTCCATGGAAAACTCATTTCTGGATGATTCAATGCAAACATTATAAATACAATGGCTATAATCAGCATGATCAAACCGATAATCCTTGATATACTCTTTTTCATGTAAATCACCTTCTCGTCAAATTATAGTTATCTACGTATTCCATCATCATTAAAATGTTTTTTTAAAGCTTTCTCTGTCGGATAAATTGATACAATCATAATAAAGCATTGAATTGTCACAAGAATCAACCCTGCAAATCCAATCGTATTCTTATCACTATGATATAACGGAATATGTATCAAAGCAGATGGTATAATCATTATCCATCCAATTTTCCACCAAAGTCTTCCGCAGTAGTCATTCGCAAATTTCCATGTATCCATATTTTTCATTGAGCGAGTTGTTCTGTAGCCTGACATACTATTCATATGTTTTGGACAATGTTTCCACATCATTCTTCCACAAATGACCATAGCAATAGGAATTATCAGATCACATATTAACATAAACCACCAAAACCACATAAACCGCACCTCTCTTCACGCATCAATTTGTATAACAGTAGTCTAACACATGTTGATAAAAAGTACTATATACAAACTAATGTCCGTGATTTGCTTTCCATAAAAAGTTCCTTTCAAAAATAAATTATATTTTCTAGAGAGATGAGCAAAACGAATTGATTTAAAAGTTGGATTTGGCAGTTAGCTTTTGTAAAACCGAAAGAATGGGAATTTTTGCATGGATCGTGTTTGGCGTTTTTATTATGCTGTATCGGTTAAATCTGAAAGATGTATGTTCCATGCAAAAACGTATGGAACAGGGGAAACACCGGTTGACTTTCCGGGAGGAAATCGGACAGCTCCTTGATAAGAAATTTTACATACTTGTGCTGGCACTGCCGGTACTGGGGGTATGTGTATTTAACATTTTACCGATTGTATTTATGATCCTGATCGCATTTACAAATTATGGCGGGGATATTGTACCACCTCAACAGCATTGAATTATTTTGCCGGACTTGGTCTGGCATTATTACTGGATAAAGACTGTGTAAAAGGAAAAGCATTCTGGAGGGCCGGTTAATCCAGCTTATTGCAGCCTGTGGGAAAAGTGCCATTGGATTTCTGGATTTGGATGCGAAATGGAGTGCAAGGCTGATCGGACTTTTTGTGAATTGCTGGATCAGCGTTCCATCCATCATGTTACTTGCAACTGGAAATCTTTCTAACAGGGATGTTTCTTTATATGAAGCTGCAAAGATCGACGGGGCAGGCAGATGGAAACAGTTCGAAAAACTGACAATGCCTTTTATGCTGTTTTCCACGATGCCGGTTTTACTTGGACAGTTTATCGGAAATTTCAATAACTTTGGTATTTTTTATTTCCTGAGAGGAGGACACATTTCAATGAGTAAAAAGTGGAAATTCGGCAGAATGATGGATACAGGCATAACATATCTGATTCTCACCGCCGTAGCATTTGTGTTTTTTTCCCGTGTCTCTGGCTGATCCTGGCATCGTTTTCAAAATCGGGAACCATTTATTCATTTAACGGTTTTTTCCCAAAAGAATATAGTTTTGCAAGTTTTCAGAAGCTTTTTACTGATACGACACTTTATAACTATCCGAGATGGTTTTTTAATACACTTTTTGTGGCAGCGGGAAGCTGTATATTAGGGACATTTCTTGTGATTTTAACTGCATATACAATGTCAAGATTTACATTTGCAGCCAGAAAACCAATGATGAAAATCACGATGGTACTTGGAATGTTTCCATCTTTTATGGGAATGATCGCAGTTTATCTTCTGATGACGCAGTTTAACCTGATCAATCATTTGTGGGGCTTAATCTTGATTTATGCTGCAGGTGCACCGATGGGGTATCTGACACAGAAGGGTTTTTTTGATACGATCCCAAAAGCAATTGATGAGGCGGCAAGGATCGACGGTGCAACAAATTTTCAGGTGTTTACAAGGATTAATCTGCCATTATCAAAACCGATCATTGTATATACGGCGTTGCCATCTTTTACATGGCCGTGGAGCGATTTTATTTTACCGAAACTTCTGCTGAAAGAAAAGGATCTTTACACCGTTGCAGTTGGACTGATGAGCTTAGATGAAACGGAGTTTGCAAGATTCGCAGCCGGAAGTGTTTTTATTGCAGTTCCAATCGTTATCCTATATTTCTTTCTTGTAAAAAATATGGTGAACGGCATGGCGCAGGGAGCGGTAAAAGGTTAGATACGGTTTACAATCAGTTATTGTTGAATCCGTTTTTTCATGTTAAAATGGGCGCAGGCATTGCAATGACATTTCCTTAGCAGTTTAAGGGATGACAAGACTTTTCGGAAGAAAGTGCCTGTGACAGGATGTTTACGAAAGAAGACGGAGGAACGGTATGAGTAAGGGAATCGCGGGAAAAAATAACTGGGCATTGTTTTTACTATTGCTGGCAGGGATCGTACTTGGAGGTTTTATCGGAAGCCTTGCAGCGGGAGTGCCATTTTTAAGCTGGCTGAATTATGGGCAGACATTTGGATTTGCAAATCCAATCGTGCTGGATCTTGGAATCCTGGTCATTACATTCGGACTCAGTATCAAGATTACGATCGCAAGCATTATTGGTGTATTAATCGCAATTATTATTTATCGGTTTTTATAAAAAATAAAAGTTTAAAATGCAGGTGCAGATGGGGCGCCTGCATTTTTTAATGCCAGATGATTGTTCATCAAAACGGACTGTGTTATAGTAATAAAAAATATCACAAGGGGGGAATTCGGGTGAAAAAATTATTATTAAAGAATGCAGTGATGCTGGCAGTCGTTATATTCTGCATTGGTTCCGTCAACTGTTATGCAGCCACCAGTACGGGGATCAATGTCAATTATCACAGCCAGAAGGAAATTAAGGATTACCTGAAAAGTAAAAAGGTAAATATTGACGCAGAGACGACCTACAGTAAGAAGGCATCGGATGTAAAGCCGTATCAGGCAGGTACGATCAGTGAGAGCAGTCAGAAATCAGCATTAAATACCATGAATGCGATCCGTTATATTGCAGGAATTGACGCAGTGGGGCTTGATTCTTCTTATACCAAAATGGAACAGGCGGCAGCTTTGGTTAACTCAGCAAATGGAACCTTATCACATTTTCCATCAAAACCGGCAGGAATGGACGACCGCCTTTATCAACTGGGGGCGTCCGGTGCATCCAGTGGCAATCTTTCCTATGCAAGCTGGAAATGCGGACTCGGGTATCATCTGGTAAAAGCATGGATGAATGATGGTGATGATTACAATATAGACCGCGTCGGACACAGAAGATGGATTTTAAATCCGCCGATGGAAAAAACAGGATTTGGCTGGGTATATGGATCACATGGAACTTATGTGGCGATGTATGCATTTGACAACTGGTATGAACCGACGGATTATTATGGTGTGGCATGGCCGGCCCAGAATATGCCGGTAGAGTTTTTTGGCAGCAGTTATCCATGGAGCATCAGCATGGGAAAAGATGTGGACAAATCTGCTGTAAAAGTGACTCTCATAAGGCAGTCGGATCAGAAAAAATGGGCTTTTTCAGAAAAGAAAGCCGATGGCTATTTTAACGTGGAAAACAGTAATTATGGACAGAAAGGATGCATTATTTTCCGTCCGGAAAATCTGAGTTATCAGCCGGGAGATACATTTGAAGTAAAAATTACAGGACTTGACCAGAAAGTATCTTATACAGTGAAATTCTTTTCTGTAAACAGTTCAGCGGAGTCAGATGAAAAGCAGAAAGAATCGAAGATCACGGCGAAAAACATCACAAAAACCTTCAGCACCACAACATTTTCCATCAATGCGAAAACGAATGGAAAAGGGAAGATGACGTATAAGGTTGCGGACAAAAAAATCGCCGCTGTAAGTAAAAAAGGTGTAGTTACACTTAAAAATTATGGAGAGACAAAAATTAGGATCCGTGTAGCTGCAAGTGGTAATTATAAGGCGGCTGAAAAGACGATCACGTTGACGGTAAAGCCGGTAAAAGCAAAAACGGGTTCGCTGAAATCGACTGCAAAGGGCAGTTTTGCGTTAAAGTGGAAACAGGATAAGAAGGCGACCGGCTATATCATACAATATTCTACCGATAAACGTTTTGAGAAGAATGTGAAAAGCACAACAGTTTCAAGTAACAGGACGACATCGAAGAAGATTGGAAAGCTGAAAGCCGGTAAAAAATATTATGTCAGAATCTGTTCCTATAAAAAATCCGGTGGAAAGAATATAAAAGGCGCTTACAGTGACGTAAAAACCGTAATAACAAAAAAATAGACAAGAAAACGATACTTAGATGATATAAAATTTTTTGTGGAAAATGAATAATTGAACCTGAAATCCTGCAAAAAATGCCTTGTTACACTTTGAAACTTTAATAATTTAGTGAAATAAAGAAAAAAATATTGCACATGGATTCATTTTATAATAAAATAAGTGTGTCAAAACGAAACCAGCGGGAGAACCGTTAGGAGCATGCAGTGTAAAGCACATTGTATGGAGTATATACTAAATTAAGTAAGGAGAGATTGTAAAATGGGATACGTTGATGAAGTACTCGAAGTAGTAAAGAAAAAAAATGCAGATCAGCCTGAATTTTTACAGGCAGTAACAGAGGTTCTTGATTCCTTAAGACCTGTTATTGATGCAAATGAAGAGTTATACAGAAAGAATGCAATCTTAGAGAGAATTACAGAGCCGGATCGTCAGATCATGTTCCGCGTTCCATGGGTAGACGACAATGGGCAGGTACAGGTAAACAGAGGATTCCGTGTACAGTTTAACAATGCGATCGGACCGTACAAGGGCGGCTTAAGACTTCATCCGTCTGTAAACCTTGGTATCATCAAATTCTTAGGATTTGAGCAGATTTTCAAAAACTCACTTACAACACTTCCAATCGGTGGTGGTAAAGGTGGTTCTGATTTCGATCCTAAGG
>OGRG01000634.1_pt1 | contig 29773 bp, 19 predicted proteins | sample 1553501 | NCBI WGS metagenome assembly OGRG01 (sample SAMEA2580018, study PRJEB22360) | human gut metagenome | biome: human gut; feature: human-associated habitat; material: faeces | place: Denmark | collected 2008/2010 | reverse complement strand
AGTGAACCAAGTTTATTTAATTTTTAATCGTCCACTTTTTTAGTGGACACTAGTGATAATTTCCATATAATTAAAGAATTTGTTTCAATTCTACCTTAGTTCAATTAAAAGCCAGTCGAACAATCAACAGATTTTATAAGAACCATGTTTCAATTCTACCTTAGTTCAATTAAAAGAAGATGCTAATAAGCAAGATAGACCATGCTATTATCGTTTCAATTCTACCTTAGTTCAATTAAAAGAAGGCTGCCTTCGTAAATATGTTACTATAGTAATTGAGTTTCAATTCTACCTTAGTTCAATTAAAAGCCTGGCAAATCAAGACGGAAATAATAAAAGAATTTGTTTCAATTCTACCTTAGTTCAATTAAAAGCCAACTCGAGCAAAAGAACGCATTAAAATCTCACATGTTTCAATTCTACCTTAGTTCAATTAAAAGCAAGGAACAACGGTTCTGATTTTATCGGGCAATTCTGTTTCAATTCTACCTTAGTTCAATTAAAAGTCCTTCGAATCGCGCTTGTTATTTATTTTGTCTATGTTTCAATTCTACCTTAGTTCAATTAAAAGTTATATTGATATTAAGGCAGTTCGTAACTTTGATTAGTTTCAATTCTACCTTAGTTCAATTAAAAGTCGAGCTCCATGGCCGAATAACTCGATACTTGCCATGTTTCAATTCTACCTTAGTTCAATTAAAAGAAAATTTAATTGCAATGCAATAATAAAACAAAATGAGTTTCAATTCTACCTTAGTTCAATTAAAAGTATAATAAACTGGCAATAGTTCACCAGCCTTACTAGGTTTCAATTCTACCTTAGTTCAATTAAAAGGTTCTTCCAATACACCGTTCGGAAGCTCCTCGTAGAGTTTCAATTCTACCTTAGTTCAATTAAAAGTCTGCCACGGGAGGAGCTCTTCTGATATGTATGCTTGTTTCAATTCTACCTTAGTTCAATTAAAAGTCCATCACGCTGCAAAACTGCGAGCTAAAAAAAGAGTTTCAATTCTACCTTAGTTCAATTAAAAGCCAACTTTTAATACTTTCTTTAAAATTACCTTCAGAGTTTCAATTCTACCTTAGTTCAATTAAAAGACAAATATCATATTGTGTATCGTGATAGGCTTATGCAGTTTCAATTCTACCTTAGTTCAATTAAAAGAAATATTCCGACATGACGTATGCTGAATTCCTTGAAAGTTTCAATTCTACCTTAGTTCAATTAAAAGGTATCAGTTTTTTGGTTACCCTCCTTTAATAAAGCGTTTCAATTCTACCTTAGTTCAATTAAAAGACGTTCGTTCTCCGTCTTCCACAAGCACCCCATTATGTTTCAATTCTACCTTAGTTCAATTAAAAGGATTGCGAGCGCATCGCAAGAAAGTGTTGATGAATGTTTCAATTCTACCTTAGTTCAATTAAAAGGGTGTTCATACATAAAGAATACGTCTGAAAATGCTTGTTTCAATTCTACCTTAGTTCAATTAAAAGGAGGGCAGAAAGTATGGAGGAGTTTTGGCGTAATTAGTTTCAATTCTACCTTAGTTCAATTAAAAGGGGTTTATTACGCTAAAATTTGCAGATGATTTTCCTTGTTTCAATTCTACCTTAGTTCAATTAAAAGCGAGGTTTTGAAACTTGATTGTGCTGAATATGCAGAGTTTCAATTCTACCTTAGTTCAATTAAAAGTGTTGGGACGCATCATCTAATCAATGGATATTGTTAGTTTCAATTCTACCTTAGTTCAATTAAAAGTATTGGACAATGTTCGGAGACTTAAAACAAAAAGCAGTTTCAATTCTACCTTAGTTCAATTAAAAGAGATTGATTATATGTAACTGTCGTAGGGGATTCTCCGTTTCAATTCTACCTTAGTTCAATTAAAAGAAGTTTCTAGCATATCGTAATATCTCTGTAAGTTCAGTTTCAATTCTACCTTAGTTCAATTAAAAGACGGTTTACTGAAAAGGAAAACGTCTCTACCTTAGGGTTTCAATTCTACCTTAGTTCAATTAAAAGAAAAAAATCTTTCCGGCTATAAGCCGGAAAAATTATGTTTCAATTCTACCTTAGTTCAATTAAAAGTTTTTCGAGTCTTCGATTAAGAAGGCTCAATCGGGGTTTCAATTCTACCTTAGTTCAATTAAAAGGCGAGATTCGAAAACGTATAAAACACAGAGAAATTAAGTTTCAATTCTACCTTAGTTCAATTAAAAGATAGATGCAGCGTGAGAATAGAGCTGTACCTGCTGCGTTTCAATTCTACCTTAGTTCAATTAAAAGGTACGGATTTTTAGTTTGTATCTGATGCTGACACATGTTTCAATTCTACCTTAGTTCAATTAAAAGTCAATGGGAAAAAAACCAGCCGTATACCTACAATTTGTTTCAATTCTACCTTAGTTCAATTAAAAGTGGTACCGGTCAAGGTAGTTTTTCCGGCCAATTTGAGTTTCAATTCTACCTTAGTTCAATTAAAAGTTAACCGTTTCAGACTGTTTATCGGATGAATAATAAGTTTCAATTCTACCTTAGTTCAATTAAAAGAGGATCTGTTCGCAAAGCGCGAAGGTAATTCCCTTAGTTTCAATTCTACCTTAGTTCAATTAAAAGCGTGGCGTTATGCGTCGTTGTGGTTTGGGTTTTATTGTTTCAATTCTACCTTAGTTCAATTAAAAGGCAAACCGGAACCCGGCGAACGGGTGCATTAAAAATGTTTCAATTCTACCTTAGTTCAATTAAAAGAACTTTGCCCGGTTCGCTTCCAAATCGTTTAATTCTGTTTCAATTCTACCTTAGTTCAATTAAAAGGATTCAGAACTAGACCGCGATTGACTGGACTGTGATGTTTCAATTCTACCTTAGTTCAATTAAAAGAATTTATCAGATTTATAATTAAAGAAACGACCAAAAGTTTCAATTCTACCTTAGTTCAATTAAAAGCTATTAGTCACTTGTTTTAATATATTAGCCTGATCACGTTTCAATTCTACCTTAGTTCAATTAAAAGGCAGAAGGGTCATTATACGCATTTTCACGGTTCCATGTTTCAATTCTACCTTAGTTCAATTAAAAGCAAATCGGCAGGATCCAACGGAGCGACCCAATTCTGTTTCAATTCTACCTTAGTTCAATTAAAAGTTAAAACCTAGAAAATTCGAAATGTTAGGATTATTAGTTTCAATTCTACCTTAGTTCAATTAAAAGGAATTTTATTTTATAACAATGCAATATTAAGAAGAAAGTTTCAATTCTACCTTAGTTCAATTAAAAGCCTTCGCGCTTTGCGAACAAATCCTGCATATCTCTCGTTTCAATTCTACCTTAGTTCAATTAAAAGCTTTCGCACTGCAATTCTTTCAATGCTTTAATCAAGTTTCAATTCTACCTTAGTTCAATTAAAAGTACGACGTGTTTTTGCTCCTAACCTCTATTGATTTTGTTTCAATTCTACCTTAGTTCAATTAAAAGCCAAACCGTGTTTATTAATCAACTCTGATAATTCTTGTTTCAATTCTACCTTAGTTCAATTAAAAGATGTTGGATAAACTGAAAGAGCCGACAGCCATTTAAGTTTCAATTCTACCTTAGTTCAATTAAAAGTTGGTAATTAAAAAAATATACGTACCTTTGTGCCGTGTTTCAATTCTACCTTAGTTCAATTAAAAGACGAACTCACAAACCCAACCGCCGACGCTTGATTTTGTTTCAATTCTACCTTAGTTCAATTAAAAGCTGCAATGTGTGGATTAATGTGTTATGTAACAATAAAGTTTCAATTCTACCTTAGTTCAATTAAAAGAGACTGCCCGTGATCAGATTTACGCACATTTTGGAGGTTTCAATTCTACCTTAGTTCAATTAAAAGGAGACTTTTTCTTTCTCTTGCATTGTAAAAATTAATGTTTCAATTCTACCTTAGTTCAATTAAAAGTCGAGAAGAGCCTGTTGTTTAATCTGGGTCTTTACCGTTTCAATTCTACCTTAGTTCAATTAAAAGTTTAAATAACATATCTGTTTATTTTAAAAATTGTGAGTTTCAATTCTACCTTAGTTCAATTAAAAGAATTTTTGTTACCATGGAAAAAGAAAAAGAAAAAGAGTTTCAATTCTACCTTAGTTCAATTAAAAGGCAGACGGATCGTTGTACGAATTTTCACGATTCCATGTTTCAATTCTACCTTAGTTCAATTAAAAGCTGCAACCTATGTTTGTGCGCGTGACGTTGTTGATTGTTTCAATTCTACCTTAGTTCAATTAAAAGCTCGTATGGAAGCTGCCGGTTTTAATCCCTATAATAGTTTCAATTCTACCTTAGTTCAATTAAAAGGTATTCTGGAGGAAATATTCTTGCATCTCTGACTTGTTTCAATTCTACCTTAGTTCAATTAAAAGCCCGTAAACACCCTTACGTCGTGTTCAGTCAAATCAGTTTCAATTCTACCTTAGTTCAATTAAAAGCATAATTTCGGATTCTGTTTTTCGTGGATAATTCTTGTTTCAATTCTACCTTAGTTCAATTAAAAGCTGATGACTTGTACAAGAAAAAGACCCTTGATTTGAGTTTCAATTCTACCTTAGTTCAATTAAAAGCGGAAAAGCGGTTGAACGTGTGAAACGGGCTTTATCGTTTCAATTCTACCTTAGTTCAATTAAAAGAGAAGTCTTTGTTTGCTCTGACCCCTCAAAATTCAAGTTTCAATTCTACCTTAGTTCAATTAAAAGCAAGCCGTTCAACCCCGAAAAGTACGGCGTTTACATGTTTCAATTCTACCTTAGTTCAATTAAAAGATATGAAAGAACGGTCAAGAACAGACCTGTACAACGTTTCAATTCTACCTTAGTTCAATTAAAAGCAGTGGAAACGGGCTTACCAACACCCCGTTTAACAAGTTTCAATTCTACCTTAGTTCAATTAAAAGAAATTGGTTTTGACAATATGAAACAATATAAAAGAAGTTTCAATTCTACCTTAGTTCAATTAAAAGCATTCTTTATTCGGGCTTCCATGTCTTCGTAAAACTGTTTCAATTCTACCTTAGTTCAATTAAAAGAACTTGAACCGCCGATGATGTCCTCAACCATGTCATGTTTCAATTCTACCTTAGTTCAATTAAAAGTCTTTCATCATATCGTCAAGGGCTTGTTTGTTACCTTGTTTCAATTCTACCTTAGTTCAATTAAAAGCGAGGGCGCACAGATTGACCGTGCCGTGGTTCGCTGGTTTCAATTCTACCTTAGTTCAATTAAAAGAAGCAACGACTGGCAGGAAGAAGACGGCATAGAACCGTTTCAATTCTACCTTAGTTCAATTAAAAGAATCGTCCCGTTGTTCCGTGTTTTGGAATTGATAGTGTTTCAATTCTACCTTAGTTCAATTAAAAGGAGAAAGAAGAAACAAACGTTTAGTTTTCCGGCAAAGTTTCAATTCTACCTTAGTTCAATTAAAAGCCAATAATAACGCTTGCGCAATTGTGCTGAAAACAAGTTTCAATTCTACCTTAGTTCAATTAAAAGTATCCCTAAACATTTGGATAAATACAAAATACCCTTGTTTCAATTCTACCTTAGTTCAATTAAAAGCCGTCGCCGAAATACCATTTGTTTTGGTTAATGCTAGTTTCAATTCTACCTTAGTTCAATTAAAAGTTTGTATTTCTTTCAATATATTGCACAAAGCAAAAGTTTCAATTCTACCTTAGTTCAATTAAAAGCCGTCCACAATAGCGCAAAACGTTTGCTTTTAACATGTTTCAATTCTACCTTAGTTCAATTAAAAGGTTTTTCAAGACGGAAATAAACAGCGTCTTAATAGTGTTTCAATTCTACCTTAGTTCAATTAAAAGTTTTTGCCTCAATGTCAACGTAACGGTCGTAACCGTGTTTCAATTCTACCTTAGTTCAATTAAAAGCGTCCTATTTCATTTTCATACTTTCCGTTTGAGCAAGTTTCAATTCTACCTTAGTTCAATTAAAAGCCGTGGCTGCGTGTGTTATACCCGGTGCAATCTGATGTTTCAATTCTACCTTAGTTCAATTAAAAGTCAACAATATAGGCGTCATTGTCCCAAATGATTTGTGTTTCAATTCTACCTTAGTTCAATTAAAAGAATTGAAAATACGGGTAACGGGGAATTGCTCAAAATGTTTCAATTCTACCTTAGTTCAATTAAAAGTTTCCTCTGTAATTGTGTCGGTTATTACTTCACCTAGTTTCAATTCTACCTTAGTTCAATTAAAAGCCGTTAAAAACGCCAACAAATATACTTCAAAATCAATGATTTATCATCCATTTATTCTCATTTTTTACAAACATTTGCAGTCGACCTTCAATTCTTAAATTTACCCTGACCTTCGACAACAACTTTTAAATTATTCATTTTCAACATGTCAAAGAACTATTATTCCATTTCTATTGTAATTACTCTCTCAACCCCCAATCATTTTTTTAAGGTCGACGCTATAAAAAATTAGAAACGCTGGCTTTTTCATCTCCTATAATCTCTTTTTCCAGCCATTTTTCGTCCCGGCTTTTAAAGAAAATCAAACTATCCTTTTCATCCATAAGATTCCGGGCTTCCGATGTTAATTGCTTCAACTGTACTTCTGAAATCTCCCCTTCAAATACACTGTTTTGTATCCATGAAAGGTAACGCCGGCACAATTTCAACATTTTAGCCGTCCGTTTCTGATCGACATCATATACTAAAATGACATACATTACCACCACATTTTCAAAGGTTTATATTCTTCCATCCCCAATAAATGCTTGGTCAGTTTATAACATTCTAATTTAATCAAATGCCTGTAACTGACACTTCTTCCCAACTTCCGGTGTTTTATCGTCTCTTTCGTCCTCTCTTCCCATTCCTGGGCTACTTTTTTCATAGAAGATTGCTTTAGCAGACATCGATTTAAGTGTTGATCGAAATCCGATTCCCTTAACTGTTTACGGTTAAACATGGAGAAAATCAATCGGTCCGCCAATATGGGTTTAAAGATTTCTGCCATATCCAGAGCCAGAGAATAACGCCTTTCCCCCGGCTCATGCAGAAAGCTGATCGTCGGATTCAATTGGGTATGATAAATGGCATCCAAGCATAACGAATAACACATACTGTTAGTAAAAGAAATCATCGCATTCACCTCATTGGAAGGTGGCATCTTTGTCCGGTTTCCCATGGAAAAACCATCGATAATCGTATCAAATGCCTCATAATAGGTTTGACGGATATTCCCCTCGATTCCCATCAACATCGGAATATCGGTTGCAGTAGCAATCAATGAAATATAGGCTTCTATCCGTTCCATCTGTTGCCTGGTATCTTTTCCCCGATTCGTATAATATCTCAGATTCTTCAACATGTTAAACGCTGCCCCATCGATAAAACTTCGGGCAATTGCCATCCGTTTTTCCTGCCGGATATGGTGCTTCATCTGGGCAATCTGCATCTTGCCGGATAACAGGTAATCTTTAGGCATAAACGAACCGGTATAATGTTCATAATAATCGAAAAAATGAACCGCCACCTGATGCTTACCCAGAAAATTGTACATCATACTATTGGTATCCAAACTACCGAATACAAAGAGATTATCTACGGTTTCAATAGGAATGTAACGGGGTTGCCCTTCCTGTCCCTCTTCGTCTACCGGAGTAAATTTCAGCGTATTATCCTTCCGGCTCAACCGCCCGGGATTAAATAAATAGTACGTCCTTTTCATAAAACAATTTTAAGTCCATTAAAAAACATTTATTCCCTGTTTCATTCCCCTTCTCCGGAATAACAAAATTCATAATATGAACAGGCTCCGCATTTTCCTTTGGATAAAGCAGGCGGACATGCCCCCTCCCCGATCAGCTGTCGGATCTCTACCTCCATCTGACGCAATATTTCCCGGTCCCCCTCTTCCAACTCCACCCGCATCGTCTCCCTCAGTAAAGGGTATTCCAACATCCCCACCACATCGGCTATCCCTTCCCGTTCAAACAAAAGCAAATAATATTTCACCTGCCAGATATACGCCTCCTCTTTCGATGTAGATTTTTTGATTTCATGAATCACCTTCTCTTTCGGATCATAAAAATCAATCACCGAGCCACCGATTCTCACTTCTTCATATCTGGCTGCCCGGTTCGGATACGAAGTCTCATGTACCAGCTTTCCTTCCGTGACTACATCCGAGGTATGTTCCATCCGGATACCATTGGCATGTAACCACGTTTCCCGTTTACACACCTGATAAAGATTAATCAAAGTTCCTGTCACATTTATCATATAAAAGTTATATCTTTCAATGCTCTGTTATTCAATCCCATTTTATAGTCGTACAATTTTCCGTTCACCCCCTCATCTTCCCAATGGGATAAATAAAAATACCCCAACTTTTCTTCCCCCGTCCCCCCTTTCAACTCCTGCAATTCTTTCGAATAACCAACCAAAGAAAAAGTAAAACACGACAATATCCGCTGCATGATTTTAAAACCGACCTTTTCTTCCAGATCAAATTTTGCAGGATGATCACGATATACGAGACGTTCGTACACCTCCCACACTTCCTTTCCATCCAACAGTCCCTCACAAGGCACAACCCCAAAATCTTCCAGAAATTGAAGTTCCCGGTCAGAAAACAGACGCTCTTTAACACCTTCTGTCATCGAATCCACTTCTACCGGCAACGGTATAGGGACAAAAACAGTTTCATTCTGCTGCTCGATTACCTGAAAATTACGATCTACCTGTTGAAAATCCAACCCTTCGACAAATCTCAAAAATCCCGAACGGAAATTCTGCACATAAGTCTGTTCGTTCATCCAATTTATCTTCTCAAAAACCAATTCATACAAACATCCGAAATCTTTTTCACGAAGAATACGTTCATATTCACCGACAGAAATTTGTTCCCGGACCATCTGATATCTTTTATCTTTTCCATACAAGACACTTGCATTATCCAGTCGGAACAAATAGACTTCACAGCCCACTTTACAGGCATTCCGGTTTACCCTCCCGGCCAACTGTTCATCACTGTCGATCAAGGATATATTTTTAAATCCTAAATCCATATCGATATCGACCCCAGCTTCAACAACCTGTGTCGTGATTAACAATATATTTTTCTTCCGGCTGAGCGGATTTTTCAGCTCATTGATAATTTCCCGCCTCCGGGGTTCCAGAATTGTCCCGGAGAGAAGGAATACCTCGTCAAAAAAGGGCTCCTTTTCTTGTATGAAAGCATAAAATTCCGCGGCAGATTTTTTAGTGATAAACTCTATTATGGTATGAACCGTCCCGTTCTTCCCCGGTTTATCCCGATATTCCACTGATTTCCCAAGAACAAAATCCGCTAAATCGTTCATATCGATCTCTTCCTGGAACAACTCAAACCTGAACTCCACTCTCCCGGCAAAATTTGGATTCTGCATATAAGATTTTGCCTGAGGCAACAAATCCACAAATCCGGTTCTTTCCTTCAAAGGAATTCTCAGTTTACCGATTTTAGGTAAAGTCGCGGACATCAGAATAAAACGAACCTGAAAAAAGCGGGTATAATGTTCAATCAAATAATACATTTTATCCCACAAAAGCGGATTATAGGTCTGCAATTCATCGATAACCACCACCGCATTCGCCAGGCGGTGGAGTAAATAATTCGCTTCCTTCCGGTTTGTTTTCAACATATCGAAGAACTTCACATGCGACATAACGCACACAGGAAAAAGGGCAAACAAACGATCGATATAATCCTGCTTTTTATCCGCATACAGTCCATCCTCTCTTTCCTCCGTTTTTTCATTAAATCCGGCTTTGGAATGCAACTCCGCCAGTTCCGTAGAAGTCAAGCCCAAAGCATTTTTCAGTGTCTGATTTGTCTGGGTAATCAGAGTCGTATAGGGAAATACATAAAATACTTTCTGAATCTCAGGATGGACGGCCATTAATTCAGTCACCGCCAGCATGGATAAATTTGTCTTTCCCCCTCCCGTCGGAGCCTCAATATAAAACAAACGATCATCAGAATGTTCACGAACGGTCCGGATGACTTCCACAGCCATTCCGGTTCGCAGCCGATTCAAGTGATCACCAGATTTTTCCTGCGGATACTCAAAAACAAATTTATCCAATTGTTCATATATCCCCCGGTTATGCCTGTAATTTCGCAGATGCCCGATCATTTCCTCTACCCGGTGACGGTCTTCAAAAATTCCGGCCTCTTTCACCTGTCTCCCAGTCATATATGCATGAGTCGCCAGATAATCGGCAGCCGTCAGAACAGAAGAATTCAATTTAATCAGCGCATACAAAGCAAAAGAAGCTTCCCGTTGCTCATCCGTTTCCTTTCGGATAGCAACAATATGCTCGAATACAGCTTCGACACAAGTAAAATCCCCTTCATATCCCCAAACCGTCAGATAAGTATGCAATTCTTCATCTCCCCCGGCAAATGAATTAAAAAACTCCTCCTCATCGGCACATCCCAAACTGCCGCTATGATGCTGCCGGATAACATAGGCAAAGAAAAAAGCATAGACAAACAGCATCTTTTTTTCTTCCTCCGTCAGGCACGGATCTTGCCACACACGGTCCAATTCAAAAGCCAGAAACAGCCAGGCGCTCAAAAACGAATGTCCATAGGCAGGCACCAATATTTCCGTCTTCCGATGTTTAAACAACCGATTCAACATCCTGGAATATTGAAAATTATCGTTTACCTTACCTGTATCATGAAAAACAAACACCGCCATAAACATCCGTTTCAACTCTTCCTGCACATTCTCCGAGTATTTTCCGGCAATCCCCGGAATCAAACGATCGACGACCTTCTCCAAACCGTGCTTGCCGATCAGCCAACAAGCCCTTTCAACCACTTTGGCCGTATGTTCCTGCAAAGATTCGGCAGATTTTCCGGGACAAATATGTGCCAGATAAGAATCATTTTTCAACCTGCCGAACAATGACTCCATCTGGCCCTGAATTATTTCTCTACAGTCTTTCATATTCAAAACAATTGAACAATCTTTCCTTCCTCTTCCAGCTGATACAAATTTACCATCTGCGTGGCAGCCTGTAAGGTCCAATCCGTAAAAGCGAAGTCGGCCAATTCATATTGCATCAGAACCGGATGAAAACCAACAGGCAAACGTTCGAAATACACAAAACTACCTCGATTCACTATGCCTTTCAGCGAAAACGAAAAACTGGCCTTTACCTGCTGTCCTTTCAATACTCCTTCTTTGATAAACAAGGATGAAACCCGGAAATCAGTTTCCGGTACAAAAGTTTTAAAAGCATATTCCCGGAACGAATCTCCGAACCAGGCCGGATATTCATTTTTACCCAAATAGGGAATATACTCGGCCCATCCTTCCCGGATATACTCGTACAACTTCCGGTGATCCGGATGCTCTTCCGACAACAAAAGATAGCAGCGATAGGCCGGACGAATCAGCATACTCTCTTCAACCAGCAGGTTACCATCCTGATTAGCATATCCGACCGTATTCGTATACTTGACTATCGTTTTCTGGAAATTCCCTTTCTCATGTCTCCCCTCCAAAGGTTCTATTCCCACCGGGAGGGCAGCCAACCGCTGGTAATATTCCGGCCATTCTCCTTTTTTCCGATAACCCCGCAAACCGATAATAGCCCCCAATATGCCTAACAGGGCGGGCTTATGTAACATATTATAGGTCAGCAACACCCCATCATTGTAATCGGGCTTTTTGAAGAAACCGAAATCAGCCTGTATATCAAATGAAATCAGTCGTTGATTATTCATAACCCGTTCAATTCAAGTTCGACCGTTCCTTCCGGCAGATGAATCACTTTTGTAATTCCCTTATTGTAAAACAATTCAATTTTTGAGATCTCATTTTTGATTTTTTCTTTGGACAATAAGGTACTTACTTTCGCAAAATCAATTTCCCGTTCTGCATTTACCTCTATCAAATCCACGAAAGAGGGTAATACCAGCTTCGACTCTTCTTTCAATTCCACCCACAACAAGGCCTCATTCTCCGTTCCTGCCTTGGAAGAGGAATCATAATATGTCACTCCGCAACGTAAAGCTTCTTTCAATTTGGCAATATCCTCCCCCGTTAATCTTCCATTATCGACAAATTCAGTCAGTTCGTCTAAATTACCGGGATTGACTGAAAAATGATGTACGTAATGGCCTTCCTGTAATTTAAATTGGGTTCCTAAAGTCGTTTGCATCGAATCCGTACTATTATCATTGGAGTTCCGGAAAGGCGAAGCAATCTGCTCTGAATAGATAATCCCTTCCACATATCGGTTCACCCCATGCGTCGGTTGTACAACACCATGAATAGACAAATTGGCCGTTTTACTGGCAAAAGTTCCGCCAAATAACCGTACATCCAGACAGCTCAACAAATTTCCCAGAATCACTTTACGCGCCTTGACCGCCTCTTTCTTATCCGCTTTCGGATAATCGCCGAAGAAACGGGCATAATTCTGGTCTAAATCCCGGGGTTGCATATCTCCATTCAGGCTTTTAAAATAAAATACCTTGTCTTCCGGATAATTTTTATCTATATAATTCCGAACGGTATATTTCAATGCTTTATCTGTTGCATATACCGCCCCATCGGGCAAAGTACGGGGCTGATGTGAAAAGTCCGCATTATAATTGGAATTGACAGATTTGATTACCACACAACCAAACACTCTGTTTTTAAATGTATTACTCATAATGTTTTATTTTAAGTTAGTTTTCTTCATTTGTTTCTTCTGATTTATTAACGCTAAAAAGCAGATTATCCGAAAAAATCCCGGCCAGCATCATGGGCAGGTAGTCCCGCATATTCGCTTGGGTCTGATAGGCCATAACCGATGCAAACGGATGACGGAAATTGCCTGAAAAATTCTCATGCTTATAGGTATCGAAAAGCCTGGCAATCGCTTTATTCAATTCAGAGGCGTGCACCTGCTGCAAAAAAGGCTCCAGCCGTTTATAACTTTTGTCTGCCGTCTTACTCTTATGTAATAAATAGTAAATCACCTGTCCGGCTGCAAAAGCATATTGTTCGTCGTTTTCCAATATAGCCTCACCTTGCGATAAGGCAACCATAAACACTCTCTGTTCTTCCAATTTACTTGCCATAGTATCTGTATTTTTAAATTGTAAATCAAAACGTTCAGCCAAACTGAACCAAATGTTCATTTTAGACAAAATCCCCCAGCGTTGGGTATGCTGGTTTCCTTTTAATTCATCCAAACGGATATCCTCCAAAATACCGGTCAATAAAATATGATCGAACATAGGACGGGTAACAGCCTGTAATCTGGATTTATAGATATAATCATAAAAAGCTTGCCGATACTTCAATACCAATAAATAGTTATTTTCCGATTTACAGTATTTCGGTTCTAATTCATCGAAATATTTACGTTGTGTATCTCCGGCTTTCGTTCGTGTAATCAACGAGTTATTAAATATTTCGCGTAACACTTTTTCCTCCAACTCAAATACATGGCTTATTTTCTCCGTAAAACCGATCTGAAAATGATCTTTTACCATCCAACCTTCTTTATCCCCACTCTGCAAACGATAGCGGAAACGAGAAACAAAATCGAAATCACAAACCGTATCGCCATAGTAATACAATAAATAATAATCACCGATATCGTCCTGATGATTTTTATAAAGCTCCCGTATGATCTCCTGATAACCGATCCTCTTGCCATCCGCCAAATACCGGGAGAAAACCGCAAGCATTTCGGTCTGCAACTCTTCCCGGTAAACAAACAACGGCAAAGGACGGGGTAAAACATTCCGGCGCATGATTTCCTGAAAATCATGGAGATTTCCAGCCATCTCTCCGGTAATCCGCCCGGCAATATCGAAAACAGCCGACTGATGGGATAAAAAAGGCTTTTTAGTTGGAAATCCATTCAGGAAATCGCTGGTCCCATAGAGTTGATTTTCTACCGAAATATTGTATTCATTGGTATTGAATAATTTGTCCGACAAATATTTTTCATGAACCCGGCGATATTTTTCCATCTCCTCCTCCAAATAAAGAATAATGTACTCCTTATCCTTGACTTCATCAACCTCTGACTGAAAACAGGCAAATAAAGCATTCAGTTTCTCTTTGGAGTTGATAAAATGCTGAAAAACCCTTATTCTTTCTTTCTCGCTATCCTCTTCGACGTAGGATAAAGCATTAGCAAAATAAGTATCGATACGGTCGTAGATTTTAGTCTTATCTTTCGCATATTTTCCTCCTCCTTCCAGAGATTCCCGTTTCAAGGCAATGCAATAAGGAGAACAGGAATGCAGCCCCTTAGCCGGAAGATCGAAACATTTATTGGTATTCACACACCATCCCACCTGAGCCAGCTCAGCACAATGCTGTAAAAAAGGATAATCGAATTCTGTCGCTTTCCGGGTCAGACAAACCCGGCAGACAGACTGTTCGTCCATAAAATGAGTTCCCTCCTTTTCCTGGATTTTCAGCAAAACATGCAGTCCTTCTTTAGGCTTCAGCCCCGCCTGCTTTAACTCAGCAGGCAAACTATTCATAAAGTTATTAATTTCCTGAAGCATATTATTGTTTTATTTTCATTCTGTAAAAATCTACTTAGGTCAATTAAAATAAGTACCTACGGTATCCCGATGGACATCGGCGGGTTATTTCAATTCTATCCCACTACTATTACAAATTCACCCAAAACAACCTAGATACCCAAACAAGGAGTTAAAAGTTTTGTTTTCCCGTTTACAACAGAATAAAAACTCAAACACCACACACACTAAACTTATTATCACTGTTTCAACACTTCCACACAACCGAATCCCTGGCTGTTCAATCGTCCGAAACCACCTTCGTAACCCAGGCGCAATAATTCCGGCTGTCCTTCCAGCTCAAAGCGGAAAGTATATCCTTTCATTCTGGTTTCCTCCGGAGTACCTACCTTCAGTACAATTGTTTTAGGCTTGGGCTCAGACAACAAATGCAAGCGGGTCAGAGGCCAGGACGGATCGGGGTCCTGTCCATAAAACACCCTGTATTTATCCAGCAGATTCAAATGCAACAATTCTGCAAACTTCGGATTCCCCGGTGAAAGATGTATCGCTTTCCGGGTTTCCGGTAATTGCTCTTCAATAAACATAGGCGATAAAGTTTTAAAAGACATCCGGGAAGTGAATTCCGGCTCAGCCTGCCGCTCTAAGTTAAAGACTTCAAAGCGGACCCTCGATTTCCGGTCACCAACCTCCAATTGCCTGTTCTTAAACAACCCCATTACAAAAGTATTAATTGCTTCTATCGGATAGAACGACACAATCAACTGGGCCGTATCCGCCAAAACAAAAATCCGATCCCCCTCGATTCTGAAACACGGAAAATAGAAATTCGAAAAGGTAAATAATTTAAATGCTTTCTTTTCCTTACAATATCCTTTATCATGTAGCCAGGCAGTAAAAACCGGATTACCTTCATTCAATACCTTGTACAAACAACTTGACAATTCATACATATAATTACAAGGTAAAACGGTTCCTTCCACAATTTTAAGTACCAATTTCAAACGCATAATAATAATTTATATTTATGCCTTAAATATAATAAATAATTGCAGTAACAAACAATTATATCGAACAAAAATTATCAGAAAATGTATTCGAATCCTCATTTGTGACAGACATGTATAACCGGAATACCGGACTCTTTCACTACGATCTTCATGCTGTCGTAAATCAGAATCTGGTGCTGATAACTCCATACGTTTTTTCATTAACTGCAAGGTTAGATTGAATGTCTGAAGACCACAAAGGATCATCCCCAAAACATGATAGAGTTGTAGACTTATACTTCCAGACTCTGCACATAGAAAACATATCGCACGCCCCCTCTTTTCCGGAGTGGAAATACATACCGTTCGCCCCAAAGGGCGGGAATATTCAATCCCGTACAAGTAAATTTCGGTTCCCTTACCGTTGCCAGTCTGTTCTTGCGTTATCCCCTAACATAAATCCAATTTTATGCCCCCAATTATATCTTCTCTACAAGATAATTTCTTTCTGCCTTCATATCCTGAAATCTAGAAGACAAAACTACCCGGATACCCCGATTATCTGTATCGTCTACACACATAAATCTCCCGGTCTAAAAGGCTCTGGGGTAGCGGATATTATAAATCGTTTTTATATATTTTGCCGTCTTTCATGATCAACAGCATATTCTTGCCAGGATCGGTCAGCACTTTTATATCTTCGAGTGCATTTCCATCCACCACAATCAGATCGGCCAGAGCCCCCTCTTCGATCACCCCCAGTTTACCGGGATAAGGATTACGGCGGCCGGACAGAGCCAACAGTTCGGCATTATCGTGAGTGATCATCTTCAGGATTTCAAAGTTGGAAAACCAGCGGGTCATCTTTTCGATATTCAGGTTTTGATTCCGTGCATTGGCCGGACTGAAAAGCAAGTCGGTACCCCATGCCAGCTTCACCCCGTATTTCTTCGCCAGCTGATAGGCCCGGTCGGTGCCTTGTACCACCAGTTCGTGTTTCGCCTGCTGTACAGGATTGGTATAATGATTATTTCCTTCTCCGATAAAGGGTTGCATCGACAACCACACGCCTTTCTCTGCAATCAGTTTCATCGTCGGTTCATCGATCAGTTGACCGTGTTCGATACTTTTCACCCCGGCCCGGATAGCCCGGCGGATCGCCTCCGGCACATAGACATGTACCATCACATAAGTACCCGCATCCTCGGCGGCCATTACCGCCGCATGCAGTTCATCTTCGAAATACTGCACATCTTCCAGCTGGTCATACAACGAAGAGACCCCTCCGCCTGCCATCAGCTTGATCTGACTCGCACCCAGACGCAGGTTATTCCGCGAAGCGACGATCACGGCATCCACCCCGTCGGCGATGATAGCAGCCCCGATTTTCTCGGTATGAGTCAGGCCGCAACAATCGAAAGGTTCAGGGATATCGTATACCATACGAAAATCGGCATGTCCGCCTGTTTCGGAAATAATCGCCCCACTAGGATAAATACGCGGTCCCGGCAGTGTTCCCTCATCGATCGCCCTTTTCAGTCCGAATACCGGTCCCCCCGCATCCCGGATCGTCGTAAAACCCCGCAAAAGAGTCTTCCCGGCTTCCTCTCCGGCTCTCAGCTGTGTATAAGAAGCATGAGCGGTCAACAAATCGACCATCGTATTAGCAGCCAGATAAGCATGCCAATGTGCATCGATCAATCCGGGCATCAGAAATTTTCCCCGCCCATCGATCACTTCTACTTCTGCTCCGGCAACAATCGGTTCGGCCGATACTTTCCGGATCACATTGTCCTCGATCCATACATTTCCCGTGACGGTCTTTTCACTTTTCCCGTCGAAAATCACGACATTTTGAATCAGAATTCCCTTTCCCATAGTCAGTAACGGCAATAAAGCCCATAAAATAAATACGTACAACTTCAACATAATCCAATATACAAGTTTACAAATGAACGATCTCATCGAATTTATTGTACGTAATCATCCCAGAAAAGTTTATTTCCACCTACTCTCACCCAGCAACTACCACTTCGGGCCGATATCCCCCACTCTCCACGACACCGGTGATCTTTTTCCGATGCGGGACCGATGTCCCGGAAACGAACATCCAGAACCAGATTATGTTTTCTGTCACCATCGGTCCGTCTTTCCCTTTTGCCAGCCGGAGCATAATTTCCGTAGCCCCTATTTTTCTTATTTCCTGCTCGACCCAGAGCAACAGGAAATACCTCCACCGGTACAGGAAAATTTGTTCCCAACCGTCCAATCAACCTAGTGTTGTCGACAATAATAAATACAAAAAATATCATTAACAAACTCAGATAAATTAAATAGAAACAAAAATAGAGCGGCCGGCTTTCAAAAAGCCTTTCAAGAGAAAATAATTGAAATCAACAAATTTATTTGGCGAATAATAAAAAATAAACTATTTTTGTCATCGCTATCAAGTACTGTTTCAAACAGTTCCTTGCAATAAAAAATGGACGTTTAAATAGTTAGATGTAAAAAGGGATAGGTCACAAAACCAAAATACTTTATTGACTGAATAAGAGTTACTTAATAATGTTAAAAAAAGGGAATATTTGTTTGTTTTGAGAAGAAAATAAACGTCGATTAAATTAGCCGGTAACGGACTTTTCGATAAATAAATTTCCTCAAAAAGTAACTTTTTCCATTTTTCTACATCATTAGTATTCAAGATCTTTGAATGTTTTGGACGTAAAAGATTCTTCCGGTGACGTCGCCGGGAATTGACCAGATATAAGAGAAACAGGCTGCATAAAAAGACAGGGTCCCGCGGAATTATCTTCTAATCAGGTGAAATCGATTCATACACTCTTTATGATATTTCACACGATAAATTCTACTTATGCATTTCTTACATACATACACACATACACACACACATGCGTAAAGCGGGACCCTTATTCCAATTAAATTCAGAGTTATAAAGTCTGTAAAGTTTATATAGTCATCGGATTCTTCGGACTTCATAAACTTTACAGACTTTATAAATTAACCTTCATCGTCCCGATAAATCGGATCACTGTAGGATATTTCCGGTAGGATCGATAGACAGATGTACTTCAGAATTTCCTTGTTCCAGATCGAAATAGTAATACGAATTGTTCGGCGTCTCATAAAAATGAATATCGTCGATGCGGTATTTTCCAAAATTCGAATGCCGGAAAGTTTCCATTACTACCGAAGGAACTTCGGCCTTGCTCACTTCCCAGGAAGTCGACAACCAATCGTTTCCCTGAAAAATCAATTCTTTAGCTTTTCCTCCATCCAGGATGTCCACTTCCAATTTACCTTTTTCATTATCCATTTCAATGATGGTAGCATCCGGATATTTTTGTTTGATCCAAGTCTGGATATCCGAAGCGACAGGCATATAAGAACTCCGTTTCTCTTTAGACACTTCATTCACGGTTTTGATCAGATTGCCGTTACCGACATAATACAGGTCGGTATCCAATCCTTCTTTTTCGAGTTCGATGATATACACTGCTTCCATTCCAGCCCGTTCGATCTTGTCGATATCGTCTTTTTTCCAGGTACTGTAAACACTTTTCTCGAATTGTTCGCGGATGGCCTGTGGCAGGGAACTATACCTCAGATTACTTTCCGTCATCACCCATTTACCGGTTCCGTCGAACCAAGCCTCGTGTTCGATACCGTCTTCCCGGAATTCTGCGACATAATACCCCTGCTTTTGTTCCCACTCTACTTTATCGGCCTGAGGATACTTGTTATTAAATGCCGCAACGATTTTCGCATCGGGACGATACTGGTTTTGTTGTTTACAACCGGCTATTGCAAAGCCACTGATGAATAACAAAATAAAAAGAATCAATCTGGTTTTCATATTTTTCATTTTTATGTGATCGTTTGTCTGCTGTATACGATAATCGCGGAAGGGATGTTCTAAGGAGTAATCAAACAATTCACCTTTGATTTTCGTAAGTAGTGGAGATTTCTGTAAATTTTAATCAATCACCCATTTTATGGAACATTTTGACGCAATCATTATCGGATTTGGAAAAGGGGGTAAACTACTGGCTGCTGATTTAGCTAACCGGGGACAGCAAGTAGCCATAATCGAACGTTCGGCTGCGATGTACGGAGGCTCCTGCATCAATATCGCCTGTATTCCGACCAAAGCATTGATCCATCAGGCCCAAATGATAAAGGAACTGAATCTGGCTTCTTTTGAAGAAAAGGCAGCAGCTTATCGGAAAGCTATCATAAAGAAAAACGAAATTACCACCGCTTTACGAAAATTAAATTTCGACCGGCTCAACGACCATCCGAATATAACGGTATATACAGGAGTCGCCTCATTCCGCTCATCCCGTAAAATAGAGGTGACCACCGAAACAGACCGTCTGGAGATCGAGGGGAAACGGATCTTTATCGATACCGGAGCTCTTCCGGTGATCCCGCCGATATCAGGTATCCGGGAAAGCCGACGGGTATATACCAGTACCTCACTCCTGGAACTGGACCTGCTACCGGAAACCCTGGTCATCATCGGAGGAGGATACATCGGGTTGGAATTCGCTTCTATGTTTGCGGCTTTCGGAAGTAAGGTAATCGTATTGGAAAACACAACGGAATTTTTATCCCGCGAAGACAGAACCATTGCCGAAGCTGTACGGAAAGTAATGGAAAACCAAGGAATAGAATTTCATTTCAGTATAGAAATGCAATCGATCCAGGATACCGACGAAGAGACCGTAGTGACCTATCGGGATACGACCGATAAAACCGAACACAGCCTCTTTGCCAACGCTGTTCTGGTAGCGACAGGCCGTCAGCCCAACACCGAAAGCCTCGATCCGGGAGTGGCCGGAATACATTTAAACGAACATGGAGCGATCATCGTAAACGAATATCTGCAAACAACCGCATCGGATATCTGGGCGTTGGGAGATGTCAACGGAGGGAAACAATTCACCTATATTTCCCAGGACGATTACAGGATTATCCGGGATCAACTGTTCGGTAAAGGCAGCCGGACCATTGTCGACCGGGAACCTGTCGTATATACGGTATTTATCGATCCACCTCTATCCCGCATCGGTTTGACAGAACAAGAAGCCATCGCCAAAGGATACGAAGTGATGACCAAAACCATTCCGGTCGAGGCCATCCCCCGAGCGCGGGTATCAGGTAATACCAACGGGGTATTGAAATCTGTCGTAAATGCCAAAAACGGAAAAATTCTGGGATGTACCCTGTTTTGTATCGATTCGGGCGAAGTGATCAACAATGTGGCCCTGGTCATGAAAGCCGGACTAGACTATTCGTCGCTCCGGGATCAGATCTATACGCATCCTTCTATGAGTGAGGCCTTGAACGATCTTTTCAGCTTTTAACCCGCAAAGGGGCTTTGGTAGTATCGTTTATAATGTGCAAATTTGTCCTTTACAAATAAGCTGAACGAATTATGAACTATCTCGCCCACATTTTCCTTTCGGGTAATGACCGTTGTATTCAGATCGGTAATTTTATCGGGGATGGGGTCAAAGGGGACGGGTATAAACAATATCCCCGGAAATTCCAGCAAGGAATTTTGTTACACCGCGAAATCGATGCTTTCTCGGACCGGCATCCGTTGGTCCGGGAAGCCGTAGGGATAGGCCGGGAAACTTTCGGGCGTTATTCGGCTGTAGTGAACGACATCTTGTTCGATTATTTCCTGGCCAGCCGGTTTCAGGACTATGCCGGTCTTCCCCTCAAACGGTTCAGCCGGAGGTTTTATACCGCCTTAGCCTGGAACTACCGCCACCTGCCGGAACGTTTTCAGGGGTTCATATGGCATTTCATCCTGACTGACCGATTGTGCCGTTATGCCTCCCTAACGGGAATCCAGCAATCCCTGGAAATCATGACCCGCTACCGGGGATTGCAGATCGATCCTGCCCAAACGCCGCTATTTATGCAGGAGCACGGAGAACGATTACAAAAAATATTCCGGGAGTTTTTCCTGGAATTACACGAAAGATGCAAACAATCGATTTATCTAAAGTCGTAATCCCCCAAATTAATTACCTGCAAACTTTGCCGGATACAAATACCAATCTTTATCCTCTTTTCCTCGGTAAGCAGCCCGACTCTTGCATTTCGGATAAACGGTATCGATATGAATTCTTTCGGCCTGATAATTGAATTTCATCATATCCTTATTCATTCCCGCATCCAGATGGAAAGCAAACGGAGCTTTTTATGGTACTTTTTATTAGGCTTATCCCCAATTTACCTTCTAAGTAAAACCAATATCAACTGGTTTGAATATCTGAATCTTTCTTGTGTGACAGAATAAATAAAAACCGCTAATCTGTCTGCAAAGTTTTTCAGATAGATTAGCGGTTTACAAATTGGGTTAGCGAATTCTTTCAGAATTTTGACCGGCGAATCTGCGGCTCTGATCCATTCGTACCGATCATTCTAATTTTGTCGATTCCTTTTACGCCTATCCATTCTTGAAAGGAACACCGGTCCCATTGGGGACCAGCTCCTTCTTTTCTCTAAAAGAGATTATCTGGAGTGATTAAATCCTCTGGGCTTTTGTGGTTCTCTCTTATTCCACAAAATAGCGCTATTAGTCGGTTCCTGCAATTGATTCAACTGGGCAATATTGGTTTTAATATCTTTCACCAATAGATCGGCCAGGTCTTTACCGGTTCCCTGCCGTACAACGACACGCATGATCACGACATCTTCCATATTCTTCGGCATGGTATAAGCCGGTACCTGCCATCCCTGGGCATGCAAAGCATCCGAAAGGTCATATAACGTCCATTTCCGGGAAGAATCATTTTTCAGTTTCCAGATAAACAACGGATTAGGCATATCGTCACTGAAAAATTCAAAGATCCCCATCTCTTTTAACTGTTGTTTCAGATAGAGACATACATCGATACAATTCTGCTGGATCTGCCGGTAACCTTCCATACCTAAACGCAGGAACTGGTAGTATTGTGCCAATACCTGATTGCCCGGACGGGAGAAGTTAATAGAAATACTCGGAATGTTGGCTCCCAGATAGTTCACGGCAAAGTTCATCTCTTCGGGCAGATATTGTTTATCTTTCCAAACCACCCAACCGACACCCGGATATACCAATCCGAACTTATGGCCGGAAACACTGATAGATAACACCCATTTCAAACGGAAATCCCAAACGGTATCCGGATCGATAAACGGATGGATAAAACCACCGGTAGCAGCATCCACATGAATACATATTTCCCATCCTTTTTCTGCGTTCAGTTTATCCAGGGCATCGTTGATCTCTTTTACATTATCATTCAATCCGGTGATCGTAACCCCCTGAATCGGAACGACACAAATGGTATTTTCATCACACATACCGACCACATCCTGCGGATCCATGGTAATTTTTTCCATCGTCACGGGAACCATTCTCATTTCAACGTCCCAATAGATGGCAAATTTTTCCCAAACGACCTGCATACAGGTGGAAATGATAAAATTAGGTTTATTGGTAGGCAAACCTTTGGCACGACGACGTTTTTGCCAGCGTTTCAGGGCAGCAATACCTCCCAGCATACAAGCTTCGGATGAACCGACGGTACTGGTACCGGTACAATAGGGAGGTTCGGGTGAATGCCACAATTTAGCGATAATGTTCACACAACGTCTTTCTATCTCGGCAGTTTGCGGATACTCGGTTTTATCGATCATGTTTTTGTCCATATTTTCGGTCATCACCCGGCGGGCATAGTCGTCCATCCAAGTGGTAACGAAAGTGGCCAGATTCAATCGGGCATTTCCATCCATCATCGCTTCATCGTGTACCAACTGATAAGCCACCTCTCCCGGCATAGAGGTTTTAGGCATTTCAAACTTAGGAGCTACACGGGCTTCTTCAGGTGTTCCGAAAATTGGAGTGTTTGGATTTTCTGTTTTCATAATAATAAAGTTAAATTATTGTAACGTAATAATAATGAGCTTTTTGCATTCACTCGTCAATAACTACGCCCACCGTCGTTTTTTAGTTTCGACTTCTCACAATATTTAACTTTATACTTTTTACTTTCTACCTTTTACCTCTTTTTTGTAACCTTCTTTTCCCTATTCAGTATACATACACAGAGAACGCACCTCGAGCCCCCTCAACGGTGGAATTATGGACGAAATTAAACACGACCGTGCTGAAGCACATTCCACCCGGACCTGAGATGCGTTTTCTCATCAATCTATAACAAGATGGAAGAGAATTTTTTATACTATATAGAACATAGTATCCGAATCCATTGGGAAGAACCGGCCTTAACCGACTACCAGGGCCAAACCCATACCTTCGGAGATGTAGCCCACCATATTGCCCGTTTGCACCTGTTATTCGAAGAAAGCGGAATCCGCCGGGGAGATAAAATCGCTCTTTGCAGCCGGAATCAGACCAACTGGGGAATCGCTTTTCTGGCAATCCTTTCGTATGGAGCAGTAGCAGTACCTATTTTACACGAATTCAAAGCCGACAATATCCGCCATATCGTCAACCATTCGGAAGCCCGGATTCTATTTGCCGGTACTCCCATCTGGGAAGAACTGCAAAAAGAAGAAATGCCGAAACCGGAAACCGTCATCAAGATGGAGGACTATTCTCTTTTCTATAATACCAATCCGGCACTGGCAAAAGCTCACGGACATTGGGAAGAGTTATTCAGGCAAAAATACCCCGCCGCCCTGCGTCCGGAAGATATCCATTACGAGCCGGATCAACCTGACCAGCTGGCCATGATCAATTATACTTCCGGTACAACCAGCGCTTCGAAAGGAGTGATGTTGTCTTACCGCAGTATGTGGTCGAACCTGAAGTATGCCCTGGACAAAATGGGCTACAATCCGGGCGAACGGCTGGTCTCCATACTGACCATGGCTCATATGTACGGTCTGGCCTTCGAACTGATCTATCCCTTTGCCAGTGGTACACACGTTTATTTTATCTCCAAAACTCCGGCCCCGAAAATCATTAACGAAATATTTTCGGCTGTCCGTCCCAACCTGATCGTTGCCGTACCCTTGATTATCGAGAAAATCATCAAACACCGGGTACTGCCACAACTGGAAAAATTTCATATCAAGCTATTCCTGAAAATCCCCTATCTGAACCGCAGATTAAGGCTGTCGATCCGGGATAAAATCGTCAATGCTTTCGGGGGACGTTTCAAACTGATCGCTATCGGAGGCGCAGCATTAAATTTCGAAGTAGAGAAATTCCTTTCTTCCGTACAATTTCCTTACACCGTCGGTTACGGTATGACCGAATGCGGTCCGGCCATTTCTTATGACGACTGGCACACCTTCAAAGCCGGTTCATGCGGTAAAGCTGTCGACCGGATGGAAATTGCCATCAACTCCTCCGACCCCGAAAATATCGTCGGAGAAATATTAGTGCGGGGAGCGAATGTCATGGACGGCTATTATAAAAACCACGAAGCCACTTCGTCCGCTATCGACGAAGACGGCTGGTTGCATACCGGCGACCTGGGAATTATCGACAGTGAGGGTTATCTCTTTATCAAAGGCAGAAGTAAGAACATGATCCTGGGTCCCAGCGGACAAAATATTTATCCCGAAGAAATCGAGGACCGGCTGAATGCCCTACCCTATGTTTCCGAATCGCTGGTCATTGAAAAGGACGGTAAATTAATCGCCCTCGTCTATCCGGATTATGAAGTAGTGAAAAAAGAAAAGATCAGCCCTGAGCAGCTTAAAACTAAAATGGACGAAAACCGTAAACTCCTCAACCATATGCTGCCGATGTACAGCCAGGTTGCCCGTTTAAAAATCCAGGAAACCGAATTCGAGAAAACGCCAAAACGAAGTATAAAACGTTATCTGTATCAATAAAATAGAAAAATACGGACTCATTTTTTTCTTCCAACGTTTCCGGTTTAATACCTAAAATTCTATCTTTGCTCAAATAAACCCATGATTATGGAAGAAAATTTTATAAAATATATTGAACAGAGCATTAAAGATCATTGGGATCTGCCTGCCTTGACCGACTTTAAGGGAGCTACCAGTTCTTACAAAGATGTAGCCCGTAAAATCGAGAAATTACACCTTCTTTTCGAACATTGCGGAATCCGTAAAGGGGATAAGATCGCTCTTTGCAGCCGGAATACCAGCAGTTGGGGTATCGCTTTTCTGGCCACACTTTCTTACGGAGCTGTAGCTGTACCCATACTCAACGAGTTTAAACCCGATAATGTCCATCACATCGTGAACCATTCGGAAGCCCGTTTGCTCTTTGCCGGAGATGTGGTCTGGGAAAATCTCGACGAATCGGCTATGCCCGACCTCGACGGCGTACTCCGGATCGAAGATTACTCGCTCCGCACCTCGAATAGTAAGCAACTGACCGAAGCCAGAGCCAGATTAAACGAACTGTTCGGAAAAAAATTCCCCGATCGTTTCCGTGCCGAAGATGTTCATTACGAATACGATACGCCCGACCAGCTGGCCGTGATCAATTATACCTCGGGCACCACCAGTTCTTCCAAAGGAGTGATGCTGCCTTACCGTAGCTTGTGGACCAACCTGCAATTTGCCATCGATACCTACGGGATCAATCCGGGTGAACAAATCGTATGTATGCTCCCGATGGCTCATATGTACGGCCTGGCTTTTGAATTTATTTACCAATTTGTCAACGGGACCCACATCCATTTTTTATCCCGTACCCCGTCACCGAAAATCATAGCAGATGCTTTCGCCACGGTAAAGCCCGATCTGATCATTACGGTTCCCCTGGTTATTGAAAAGATCATCAAGAAGAAAGTTTTCCCGACCATCGAGAAACCGCATATGAAATTACTGATGAACATACCGATCATCAACGATAAAATCAGGGAAAGCATCCGGCAAAAGGTCATCGACGCCTTCGGAGGAAAATTCAAAGAATTAATCATCGGAGGAGCAGCCCTGAACAAGGAAGTAGAGCTCTTTCTCCGCTCGATTCGTTTTCCTTACACGGTGGGATACGGCATGACCGAATGTGGTCCTCTGCTCACTTACGACAACTGGAAAACTTTCCGTCAGAGCTCCTGTGGCAAGGCAGTGCCTCGTGTCGAACTTCGGATCGACTCCGGCGATCCCCAACATATCGTAGGGGAAATCCTGGCTAAAGGGATTTGTGTGATGACCGGTTACTACAAAAATCCGGAAGCTACGGCTGGCGCCACCGACCGGGGCGGGGGGGGCCGTTCGTCCAGCCATCGACCGGGACGGCTGGCTACATACCGGAGATATGGGAATCATCGACCAAGACGGCTACCTGTTTATCAAAGGACGATGTAAAAACATGATCCTCAGCTCAAACGGTCAGAACATTTATCCTGAAGAAATCGAGGATAAACTCAACAACATGCCCTATATCAGCGAATCCATCGTTATCGAAAAAGAAGGAAAACTCGTAGCCCTGATCTACCCCGATTTCGATCTGGTAAACGAAGAAAAAATTACCGATGAGAAACTGGACGAACTGATGACCGCCAACCTGAAAGAAATCAACCAACAGCTCCCGGCTTACAGCCAGCTGAATACTTACAAGCTCTATAACGAAGAGTTCGAGAAAACCCCGAAACGGAGTATTAAACGATTTTTGTATCAGTAAAAGCAAGATAAATTTTCAATTTTTCGTACCTTCGTAGGCTGAAAAATTGTAAAGATGAAAAAAATAAAACATAAACCTGTTTCCTCCAAAACGGAGAAAAAACAGGTTTCTTTGCTACCGGAATTTTTAAAAGAACAACGGACACGTATCCTTCTGGGAATTGCGTTGGCTTTGGTATCGTTGTATATTCTCTTCGCCCTGATCGGTTTCTTCTTTTCGGGAGGTATCGATCAAAGTCTGGTCGATGGTCCCTGGGGGAAAATCATTACCAATCCGGAAATCGAAGTCAGTAATCCTGCCGGAAAGATCGGAGCCTGGATTTCGGACCTATTGATCAACCGGTGGTTCGGTATATCTTCTTTCATTCTTTGCTATCTTTTATTATTATGCAGTTTCCGTCTGGGGAGTATCAAAGTAAAAAACTTCAGCCGCAGGTTATTCATCGGTATGTGTATTATTCTTTGGATCTCTTTATTCCTGGGTTTTCTCTCGGAGAGTATTTCCAATCTTTTCGAAGTCGGCACAGGCTACCTATTCCCGGGGGGAGGCCATGGACATTTTGTCAGCGTCTGGTTGAACTCATTGGTAGGACGTATCGGGACTATGCTGATTCTGATCCTCACTTTTATCGCCATTCTGTTTTTCGGATTCGAACGGACTTTCTATAAATGTGTCGATTATATCAAAGAACAAATCCGCCGTCACCAGGAAAAGGCACTGGCCGCACTAGCCGAACGGGAAGCCCGTGCTGCAGCTGCCCGTGAAGAAGCACAACGGCAAGCCGACGCACAACAAGATCCCGAAGACGAAGATACAACAAGCGATTCCGACAAGGAGAACGCAGACGAAGAACAAGAGGATTTTCCCCACGACAACGACGGTACGTTCCAACCGGAGGATACCGATTTTTCCAGTCAACCGGAGCGTTTGTTAGCACCGAAAGAAACAACGGATCAAAATCCGGAAGCAATCACCTTGCAACAAGGTTTCAACCGCATGTCCGCTTCTATCAACGATTTCGAATTCAGCCAGGAACTATCGGATTTATCGGATGACCGAGCAAAATCGTCTACCGATGATGAAGAAGAAGGAGATACCGACTTACCGGCCGGAAACGATCAGGACATCACCTTGACCATCAGCAATAAGGATCAGGAAGAAACCGTCGATCAGAACCAGCCGACCGAAGATTACGATCCGACCCTCGACCTGTCCAATTACCAATATCCCGGTTTAGAACTCCTCGAAGAGCATTCCTCCGGTAATCCGAAAGTCACCCAGGAAGAATTGGATGCCAACAAAAACAGGATTGTAGAAACGTTGCGTAATTACAAAATCGAAATCACCAAGATCAAAGCAACCATCGGTCCGACCGTCACCTTGTATGAGATCGTACCGGCTCCGGGTGTCAAGATTTCCAAAATCAAAAACCTTGAGGACGACATAGCGCTTAGCCTTTCTGCTTTGGGCATCCGGATCATCGCCCCTATTCCCGGAGCAGGAACGATCGGTATCGAAGTGCCGAACCAAAATCCGGAGGTAGTCTCCATGCGCGGTATCATCGCTTCCAAGAAATTCCAGGAATCCAAATACGCTTTGCCGGTAGCTTTGGGCAGAACCATCTCTAACGAGACGTATACTTTCGATCTGACAAAGATGCCCCACCTTTTGGTTGCCGGAGCTACCGGACAAGGTAAATCGGTCGGATTGAATGCGATCATCACTTCACTGCTTTACAAGAAACACCCGTCCCAACTGAAGTTTGTGATGGTCGATCCTAAAAAAGTAGAGCTCAGTATCTATTCTATCATAGAAAAACATTTCCTGGCCAAATTGCCGGATGAAGAAGAAGCGATCATCACCGAGACCGCTAAAGTAGTCAATACGCTCAACTCCCTGTGTATTGAAATGGACAGCCGTTACGACCTGCTCAAAATGGCACAGGTAAGAAACATTAAAGAATATAATGAAAAATTCATCAAAAGACAACTGAACCCCAATAATGGACACAAATACCTTCCCTATATCGTGGTGGTTGTGGATGAATTTGCCGACCTGATCATGACTGCCGGTAAGGAAGTAGAAACCCCGATCGCCCGGATCGCCCAGCTGGCACGTGCTGTAGGTATTCACATGATCATCGCTACCCAGCGGCCTTCTACGAATATCATCACCGGGGTGATCAAAGCCAACTTCCCGGCCCGAATCGCTTTTAAGGTCGCTTCCATGATCGACTCCCGGACAATCCTGGATTCACCGGGTGCCAACCAGCTGATCGGACGTGGTGATATGCTGATATCGGTAGGTAGTGAGATGACACGGGTGCAATGTGCTTTTGTGGATACTCCCGAAGTAGATGCGATCACCCACCATATTGCCAGCCAACAGTCATATCCGAGTGCTTTTGCCCTACCGGAATATGTACCTGAAAACGAAGGGAACGGCCTCAACGACATCGACCCGGGATCACGCGATCCGTTGTTCGAAGAAGCAGCCCGGCTCGTAGTCAGCACCCAACAGGGTTCCACCTCTTCCATCCAGCGGCGGTTTTCTATCGGCTACAAC
>OGRG01000617.1_pt1 | contig 30281 bp, 20 predicted proteins | sample 1553501 | NCBI WGS metagenome assembly OGRG01 (sample SAMEA2580018, study PRJEB22360) | human gut metagenome | biome: human gut; feature: human-associated habitat; material: faeces | place: Denmark | collected 2008/2010 | reverse complement strand
GGTGACAGAATGGGGAGACAGGATATGAGTACATTATGGTATACAAAACCAGCCGCAGAGTGGGAGGAAGCACTGCCGCTCGGCAATGGACGGCTTGGTGCGATGATCGCTGGAAATCTGCGCGAGGAACGGATCCAGGTTAATGAGGAGACGATCTGGTACGGCGGATGGGAAGACCGCCTGAACCCGGATGCGCGGGAAAATCTGCCGAAACTGCGCGAACTGGTCCGGCAGGGACGGATTTCGGAGGCAGAGCATCTGATCCGTCTGGCGTTCATCTCGGGACCGGATGGACAGAGAGGCTATCAGACACTTGGCGATATCGAGATGAAATATTTAAATGATCCATCACAGGAGGAATGCACCGCGTACCGCCGCGAACTCGATCTGGACCGCGCGGTCTGCCGTGTGCAGTATGAGAATGCAAAAAAAGAAGCATTTGAACGAACCTGCTTCATTTCCAGACCGGCGGACTGTATGGTGCTGCATCTTCGTGCACCGAAGGGAAAAGTGTCGGTTGAGGTGATGCTGAACCGTGCAAAATATTTTGACCGTACAGGAAAGGTCAACGATCACACGATTTATCTGAGCGGAAACCTCGGAAAAAATGCCCTGGAATTTGCCATGTGCCTGTCTGCGAAAGCAAAGGGCGGACGCGTGTATACGATGGGCCATACCCTGGTTGTAGAGGGAGCAGATGAGGCCGTGCTTTACTTTGGTGCGGACAGCACCTTCCGTTATGCGTCTGCGGACGTTGCCTCGTGGGAACCACGTGTGCAGGAGGTGCTGGCAGAGAAAATTACCGAAAAGCTGGAGCGTGCGATGGCACGGGAGTATGGCGGGCTGCTGGCGGAGCATGAGAAGGATTACCGGGAGTTTTACGACCGTGTGGCATTATCTCTGCCGGAAAAAGAGGAAAATGCCGCGCTTCCGACCGACGAGCGTCTGCAGAGGATCATAAGCGGCGGTACGGACGAAGGGCTTGCAAAGCTGTTGTTTGACTACGGACGGTATCTGCTGATCGGGTGCAGCCGCCCGGGGGATCTTCCGGCGACGCTGCAGGGCATCTGGAACAAGGATTTCATGGCGCCGTGGGACAGCAAATATACGATCAACATCAATACGGAAATGAACTACTGGCCGGCAGAGGTCTGCGCACTGCCGGAATGCCACACGGCACTCTTTGATCTGATCGGGCGGATGAGGGAGCACGGGCGGAGTATTGCGCGCAGGATGTACGACTGCCGTGGCCTTATGGCGCATCACAATACCGATCTTTACGGAGACTGCGCGCCACAGGACAACTGGATTCCGGCGACGATCTGGACAATGGGAGCTGCCTGGCTCTGCACGCATCTGTGGATGCATTATTCCTATACGCAGGATCTGGAATTTTTGAAATGGGCCTACCCGGTGATGGCGGAAGCGGCGCTGTTTTTCGTGGACTTTCTGGAGGAAAAGGACGGCTATCTTGTAACAAACCCGTCCCTGTCGCCGGAAAATGTTTATATTCTGCCAAGCGGTGAGCAGGGCTGCTGCTGCATGGGAGCGACCATGGATCTGGAGATTCTGCGCGAGCTGTTTACCGGCTGCAAAAAAGCGGCAGAGATTCTCGGGGATGCTGTGGATGAGGCGGAAATTCCAGACGTTTCGGATATGCGGAAATTACAGAAGGAGATCAATGCGGCGCTCGAAAAGCTGCCGCCGATCCGCATCGATTCCACAGGAAGAGTCATGGAATGGATGGAGGAGTACGAGGAAGCAGAGCCGGGACATCGCCATGTGTCGCAGCTGTACGGCCTGTATCCGTCCGATCAGATCTCGATGGATAAAACACCAGAGCTTGCCGCCGCGGCTGCGGAAACCCTGCGTGTACGCCTTGCAAACGGCGGCGGCCACACGGGCTGGAGCCGGGCATGGATCATCAATTTTTATGCGAAGCTGTGGGATGGTGAAAAGGCGTGGGAGAACATTTGCCAGATGCTGGCAAAATCCACCTATGCCAATCTTTTTGACCGCCACCCGCCGTTCCAGATAGACGGAAACTTCGGCGTGACCGCGGCGATTGCGCAGATGCTGGTGCAGAGCAGGGAACAGGAAGTGATTTTGCTTCCGGCGCTGCCAAAGGCGTGGGAGCAGGGAGAAGTAAAAGGCCTGCGGCTGGTCGGAAATGCGGGAATTGCGCTTGCATGGAAAGACGGAAGGCTGCTGCAGTGCCGGGTGACGGCAGATCAGGCGTATAAAGGGGAAATCGTGTACGGCAGCGTGCGCCGCACGGTAAAACTGAAAGCGGGCGAGACCATAGTACTGGATGAGCGTCTGCAGGAAATAGAAGAATAAACACAAAAGCGCCGGGCAGAGTGATATGTGCCCGGCGCTTTTGCGCAGATATAACTTATGACGGATCGGAAGAAAAGGAAGCGAGCTCAGCCAGCAGCAGATTATAATAATGTTCGGCATAGCGGCAGAGATAATCAGGCGCGCCCTGATACGAACCGGTCTCTAAAAAGGAAGCTGCTGCACAGGTGCGGCAGATCGGCCGGAAACGGCATTGCCGGCATTTTGTGCTAAGTGAAAGACTCCGGGCTTTTGCGGAAACCATTTCCCAGGCTGCCAAAAAGCCGAGATCGAAGGCCGGCGCCGACAGCTCTGAAAGCATGACACAGGGGAAAAGCCGTCCCTGCCAGTTGATAAAGAAAGAGCAGTTCCCGGCAAGACAGGAAATGTGGCCGTCGCCCCGCGGGAAAGCAGGGTCGTTGACACGGCGGACGGATTCCCGGACATATTGCCGGAAAATATCGGCGTCCAGCTGCAGCTTCAGTGCCTGAAAGGCCAACGCAGCAGCGTCCTCTGGGAGCAGGCGTACCTGTGCATCGAAGGGGAGAGAGCGTTCCCGGACGGCGGGCATCATGTAGTGATCGGCGTGAACAGGGACACCGAGCTCTTTTCCGAGGGCAAAAATTCTGGAAAAATCCTGCGGATTCTTTTTGGTCACGGAGCAGCTGATCTTCACATCCACGTTTCGTGCGCGGAGCAGCCGGACTGCGCGAAGGGTCTGATCGAAGCCCTGCGGAAAATGGCACAGACGGTCGTAGGAAGCGGCATCGGCACCATAGAGCGTGATGTTGATGCGGCGCGGCGGGGATGTGGCAAAAAAATCAGCCCAGGCTTCGTCCAGCAGGGTTCCGTTTGTATTGATGGTGAGAATCATGCCCAGATTTCGAAGCCTGCGATACAGCGTTTTAAAATCCGGAAAGAGCAGCGGCTCCCCGCCGGTCAGAAGAAGAAAAACGGTACCGGCCTTCTGCATCTGCTCTGCAAGGCGAACCCATTCCTCCACCGTGCGAAGCCGTCCCTGCCGTTCCATTTCCGAGCGGGACAGCCGGACATAGCACATGTCGCAGTTCATATTGCAAAGCGGCAGAAGCTCAAGCGCACCGGTAACGGGAATGTGCTTCTGGCGGGCTTTCTGGAGAAGGGAACGTTCAAAGGTCGAAGCGTCGTCCATATAGTTCATAAAAATTCCTCCGAAAAAACAAAAACCGGTCCGGAGCGTGTCTGAAAAATCATTTCCGACACGCTCCGGAGGACCAGAGATGAACCGAATCAGGCAAGTCCCTTGCTTCTATTGCGTGAAGCAATAAGCAGTGGGGTGGGATTTGCTTGTATCAGGAGTGGTATAAGCCACTCCTGATAAGCTGCGAAGCAGCTATTCGGTTATGAGCAAGTAGCGAAGCGGATTGCGAATATCCGCTTTGACCAAAAAACGCGGTAACTGCGCAGAGTCATGCGAAATGGAAGAAAAATCAGTCTTTTTCGGAAGCTTCGGCTGATGTTTTCTCTTCTGTGCGTTTTCGGAAATCCCGGGGGCTGCAGCTGTAGGTACGAAGGAAGATTTTGGAATAGTAGCTCTGATGATTGAAGCCGCATGCAGTACAAATTTCCGCGATCGACAGTTTCGTATTGTTTAAAAGATGGCAGCTCACCTCCAGGCGGTAATGGTTCAGAAAATCGATCGGACTCTGGTTCAGATAACGGCGGAAAATCTGACAGCACTTGTTGCGGCAGACTTTTCCGGCGGCCGCAATTTCGTCGAGATTGATGGACTCGCTGTAGTGGCTGTAAATATAAGACACCATATCACGCTGTACGAGAAGATCCGGCTCCTTCGGTTTTGCGGCCGCCTCATTTGGCATCATCGGATGGCTGCGCAAAAGACGGCACCATAAAAGCGATAGAAGTGCGGCGGCTTCTATTTCATAGGCGGCCGGATGCTCTTTTTTAATGCGGAGAATTTCAGGAAGAAGCTGCAGTGCTTCGGCATCCTCCGGAAACTCCGGTTTTAAATGAAGATATTCCAGAGACGGATTCGAGAGGACCGGTGCAATATACGACTGGTACAGAACACTGTTCGTGATGAAAATTTTTGGATGACACAGAATACGGATAAAATCGCAGTCCTGCCCGTTTTCGGAATATCCGTAGTGCATTTGGCGGGAATTGACCATGAGTGCTTCACCGGTGTTTAATAGAACACGTTTTCCATTCATATAATAGTTCATCTGTCCGGAGCGGATATACACCCATTCGATGTCTTCATGCCAGTGGCAAAGTGCCCTGTGATTCGGATAGGCGGAAAGAAGTCCTTCCCGAATAGAAAGCGGAATGCCGACTTCATCGTAACGGACGATTTCAGATGCATCCCGCATGATTTTTGTTATAGGATCATTGACCATAAAAAGCTCCTCTTTCGTCTTGTTAAAAAATACAATAATTATAAAAATACGGAATATTGTCGTTGAAAAAACGCTAAATTCTAGATAATATGATTATAACATATCAATTCATCCGGCAGCAAGAAATTCTGCTTATGAATATGGGATTGAGGTAACGATCGGTGATAATGTATGGCTTGGCGGAAACACGGTTGTTGTGCCGGGGGTACATATCGGAAGTAATGTGGTTATCGGAGCAGGAAGCGTCGTGACAAAAGATATTCCGGACTGGAGCGTTGCCGTGGGAAATCCGTGCCGTGTGGTAAAAAAGATTACAGAAGAAGATAAACAGTATTATTTCAAGGACAGAAAATTTGATGATGAGGCATGGGAAGTCATCAAAGATCTGTAAAAACGAAAAGCTTTCCTGGGCAGTCATGCGATGAAAAAACTCTGTACCGTATCCATCTGGGAATTTCCGGGGATGCGATGCAGAGTTTTTTACTTTACCTATGCGATAGGAGACAGGAAATTCTGCCGGATTTTGCTATGGCAAAAAAATTGTGAATCCTATTTTGGGCAGCAAAAAATGCCCAGAGCCGGAATCGAACCAGCGACACGAGGATTTTCAGTCCTCTGCTCTACCAACTGAGCTATCTGGGCATTTGGATTTCCTGTTGGAAACCTTTGTTAATATAACATGAATTCACGAAAATTGCAACTGTTTTGTTGAAAATCGTGAAAAAATTGTGCTTTTTGGGGAATGGCGGTGTATTTTCGTTCGAGAATGTGGTAGTATAAAAGGTATGCAAAGAGGAAGCAAGGAGAAGTATTAAAAAGATTATGAAAATTATTCTGACTGCGGTCAACGCAAAATATATTCATTCCAATCTTGCAGTTTACACGCTGCAGGCGAGCGCGGAGAAAGCCGGTGTGTTCCCGGAGATCCGTGAGTTTACGATCAACCAGTCAAAAGATTCCATGCTGCGGAGTCTGTTTCTGGCGCATGCGGATGTCGTCTGTGTGTCGTGTTATATCTGGAACATATCTATTGTGGAAGATTTGATTACGGAATATCACAAAATCAGCCCGGAAACGAAGATCTGGCTTGGCGGGCCGGAGGTGTCGTACCACGCGGAGGAGATGCTGGAGCAGTATCCGTTCCTTGACGGAATCATGAAGGGTGAGGGCGAAATTACCTTCCGTGAACTGGCAGTGTATTACCAGAATCAGGAGAACGGCACGGAGGGGAAAACGCTTGAAGAGATCCACGGCATTACATACCGTGATGCAGAAGGAGCCATCAAAAGCAACCCGTGGCGTCCGGTCATGGATCTGTCCGAGGTGGATTTTCCGTATGCGAATCTGAAAAAATTCGAGAACCGCATCATTTATTATGAGTCAAGCCGCGGTTGCCCGTTTTCATGCAGTTACTGTCTTTCTTCTATTGATAAGCGGCTTCGGTTCCGAAATCTGGCTCTGGTCAAAAAGGAACTCGCCTTTTTCCTGGAACAGAAAGTACCGCAGGTCAAATTTGTGGACCGTACGTTCAACTGCAAGAAAGACCATGCAATGGCGGTCTGGAAATTTATTGCGGAGCATGACAACGGCGTGACGAATTTCCACTTTGAGATTGCCGCTGATCTGATGACTGAGGAGGAACTGAAACTCTTAAATACCCTGCGTCCGGGGCTGGTACAGCTTGAGATCGGTGTTCAGTCTACGAATCCGCAGACGATCGAGGCGATCCACCGGAAGATGGATTTTGGAAGAGTCACAGAGATTGTAAACCGGATTGCGAAGGGAAGAAACATCCATCAGCATCTCGACCTGATCGCGGGTCTGCCGTATGAGGATTATGACAGTTTCCGCCGTTCGTTTGCGGATGTCTATGCACTGCGTCCGCAGCAGTTACAGCTGGGATTTTTGAAAGTGCTGCGCGGTTCTTTCATGTATGAGCATACCGAGAAATATGACTGTCATTATCAGGAGCGCGAACCATATGAGGTACTGTACACGAAATGGCTGCCGTACGACGATGTGCTGAAGCTCAAAGACGTGGAGGAGATGGTGGAAGTCTACTACAACAGCGGCCAGTTCGTCCACACACTGCCGATGATCGAGCGTCTGTATGAGAACCCGTTCGATTTCTTCCAGGAGCTCGGCGATTTCTACCGGGCAAAGGGCTACAGTGAGGCGGCACATAACCGGATTCAGCGGTATGAAATTCTGCTCGAGTTTTTGCAGGACGAAAAACAGCAGGACGAAGCATTCTTTCGTCAGATGATGGTGCTCGATCTGTATGCGCGTGAAAATATGAAGACACGGCCGCGCTTTGCAAAAGATCCGTCCGAATGGAAAAACGAGTCGCGTGACTTTTATCAGAAAGAAGCCGAAACGAGAACACTTCTGCCATCGTATACGACATACGATTGGAAGCAGCTGCAGCGCATGACGCATGTGGAAGTTTTTGATTACGATGTGCTCGGAAACGGGGAAAAGGCGCGTACGGTACTCCTGTTTGATTATCAGAAGCGCGATCCGCTGACGGGAAATGCGGAGATGATCGACTGCAGTGAGTTTTTTTACGCTTGACATTTCAAAAGAACATGAGATACTAGAAAAGGTAATAAAAGATGAAAATACAAGATTTTGTAGTGCTCGATCTTGAGACAACGGGTCTTTCTGTAAAGGAAGACCAGATTCTGGAGATCGGTGCAGTAAAAGTGCAGGGCGGAGAGGTCACGGCATCGTATGAGACTTTCGTCAATCCGGGCAGAAAAGTGCCGGAGCGGATCACGGAACTCACCGGAATCCGGGATGAGATGATTGCGGATGCGCCCGATGTGGAGACTGCTGTCCGCGGCTTTCTGGATTTCTGCGGCGGGCCGCCCCTCCTTGGGCGGGTGTTCTTTTGTTGTGTTTCGGCCGCCCCCCGGCCGCGTCTGGGGCACAATATTCTGTTCGATTACAGCTTCATCAAGCAGGCAGCGATAAATGCCCGTCTGGACTTTGAAAAAGAAGCGTGGGATACGTTGAAAATTGCACGGAAAGCCCTCCCGGATCTGGAGAGCAGAAGCCTTGAAGCACTCTGCGGCTACTATCAGATCCCGCGGGAACACGCACACCGTGCAATGGACGATGTGCTGGAAACGCTGGCACTGTTCCGAAAACTGGAAGAAGGATTTTCGGAAGATCACCCGGAATGGTTTGCCGCAGCGCCTCTGAAGGCCAAAATGAAACGCGAGGTTCCGGCGACGGAGGCACAGAAAAAATATCTGGCGGACCTGATCCGGTACCATGAGCTGGATCTCGAACCGGAGTGGGGAGCACTCACAAAAAGCCGTGCATCCCGCATGATCGATCAGATTATTCTGGCACATGGAAGAATGGAAAAACGACAGAGAACTGAGAAAAAATAGAAGAGAAAAAGAAAGGATGGAACGATGAGTAATAAAGTCAATCGAAAAGCCCCGACAGAGGCACAGAAAAAGAAGAAAGATCCGCTGGCAAAGAAGAGAAATGCAGCAAAGATGCTGGCATTGATTCTTGCAGTGGTTATGGTGCTTGGTATGGTTCTTCCAGCACTTTTATGGCTGGTGTAAAGAGATTCTGTAAAAGACAGAGTGAAATGGGAAACGGATCAAGAAGAGGCACAGTATGAAAAACAGCAGAAAAATGAGAGGCCTGCTGGTGATGCTTATCGCATTCGCATTCTGCTTTCTGGCAGAACCAGTCAAAGCGGATGACCGGACAGCGCTGGACGGAATCTATGTAGAAGACATTTCCGTCGGCGGTATGACCGAAGAGCAGATCACACAGGCAGTAAACGACAAAATTGAACAGTTAAAACCCTCGGTTATCAACCTGTCTGCCGGAGAGCAGAATGCACAGGTGACAGCAGGGGATCTCGGACTTTCCTGCGCCAACCCGGAGGTGGCAAGAGAAGCCGTCACAATCGGGCAGGAAGGCAATGTACTGAAGCGGTTCCTGACACAGAACCGGCTCAAAAATGGAGAGACGGTGACGTTTTCCCTGAAATATACAGTCGATGGCGAGGCAGCGCGCCAGGCGGTAGAAAACAACACGGCCGTGCTGAACCGCGAGGCAACAGATGCAACGCTGACCCGCGAAAACGGCGAATTTATCGTCAATCCGGGCCAGACCGGATGCAGCGTCAACGTGGATGAGTCCACGGCGAAGGTTGTCAATTACCTGACGACAAGCTGGCGGGGCGGCATCGGCGGCGTAGAACTGGTAACAGAAGAAACACCGGCAGGCGGCAATCCGGAGCAGCTTGCACTTGTCAAAGATCTGCTCGGCGAGGGTATGACGGAGTATGGCAACGGTACGAGCGGCAGAAAACAGAATGTCGCAGTCGGCGCAGAGAAGATTAACGGAACGCTGGTACAGCCGGGCGAGGAATTTTCCGTAGAGGCGGTCGTTGTGCCGTTTGATGCGGAAAATGGTTATGCACTGGCAGCATCGTATGAGATGGGCAAGGTCGTCGATTCGTACGGCGGCGGTATCTGCCAGGTTTCCACAACGCTCTATGTTGCTGTCTTAAAAGCAGAGCTTGAGGTGACGGAGCGGTACAGCCATTCCATGATTGTCCACTATGTGGATCCGTCGATGGATGCGGCGATTGCAGAGGGATTGAAAGACCTGAAATTCATCAACAATACGGATGCGCCGATTTATATTGAGGCGAGCGCGGACGGAAGCACCCTGCATTTTGCCATCTACGGCCATGAGACGAGAGATCCGAACCGCACGGTCCGCTATGAGAGTGAGACGACAAGCACGGAGGATCCGACGCCGGGCCTGACGGAAGATGCGAATGCATCGTTTGGAACAATTGAACAGACATCGTACGGCTATCAGGGTTCGACGGCGCGGCTGTGGAAGATTGTGAATGACAATGGAAATGAGACGAAGGAGCAGGTGAATTCCAGCACTTACCGCATGACATCGGATGTCTATACCGTGGGAACAAAGACGGACAATGCAGCGGCGCGTGCGGAAATGCAGGCGGCGATTGCGGCAAATGATCTTGCAAAAGCAAAGGAAGTTGCAGCGAAATACAGTCAGAGCAGTTCGTCATCGAGTTCTTCGGAGAAGAAGGAAGACAGCAGCGATGATTCGGATTCGGATGGTACGGAAAAGACGGACGACAGCAGCGATACAGAGAAAACGGAGGACGATGAGGACTAGGCGTTTTCTGGTTACAATTCGCTGGGAACCAGTGAACTGTAACATTTTCCGTGAAAAATGGGAAAGCAGAGGGAAAAGGAGTACGGATTCCGTCTGCTTTTTCATTTGAAACAGGAAGTTCGAGGAGGACAAGGGATGCGAAAGGGTAAATTACAGCAGAGCGTGCTGGTGCGCTCGGTGTTTAAGATGCTGGGGCAGAAAAGAGAGGACGCAGCAGGGCCGGCGGTCGGACGCGGGGTATCGGCACTTGCAGGAGAAAAGGAGACGCAGGTGTTTTCGTGTGCGCCGGTGCTGGTGAAGGATCCGGAGGACGCGGCGCTCGCGGTCTGCCGGGTGTGCAACAGTGTGGCCGCGGCGGGGGCATCGGCAAAAGGAGTGCTGGTGTCGCTGATGCTGCCGGAGGCGATGGAAGAAAAGGATTTAAAGGAGCTGATGCGGGCGGTTGACGGTGCGTGTGTGCGGTATGGAACTGCGGTGATCGGCGGGCATACGGAGGTGACGGACGGGGTTTTGTATCCGGTGCTTACCGTGACGGCGGCAGGCGGGACAACGCGTGCGGGGCTGTTTGATCCGTCGTGTGTGACAGCGGATTTGGATCTTGTCGTGACGAAGGGGATTGCGCTTGGCGCGGTGTCTTATCTGGCAAAGACAAGAAGGGATGAACTTCTGACGAGATTTTCTCCGGGATTTATCCATGGGGCGGCGGATTTTTCGGAGGATTACTCTGTCTGCCGTGAGGCGGAGATTGCGATCGAGCACGGTGTGGCTGCGATGCAGGATCTCTCGGAGGGCGGGATTTTCGGGGCGCTCTGGGAGATGGCGGACGGCGCGGGTATCGGGCTTGATGTGGCGCTGAAGAGGATTCCGATCCAGCAGGAGACGGTGGAGATCTGTGAGTTTTTCGGGGTGAATCCGTATCAGATGCTTTCGACGGGGGCGCTGCTGATTGCAGCGGCGGACGGCGAGGGGCTGGTGCAGAAAATGGCACTCGAAGGGATTCCATCGGCGGTGATTGGGCGGACGACATCCGGGAAGGAGAGGATTCTCCGGAACGGGGAAGAGGTCCGGTATCTGGATAAGCCGCAGATGGATGAGATGTACCGGGTTGGCAGATAAGGCTTAAATATACGACAGGAGTGATTGGTAAAATGGCACATTTGAATATTGTTCTTCATGAGCCGGAGATTCCGGCAAATACAGGTAATATCGGACGGACGTGTGTGGCGACGGGGACAAGGCTGCATCTGATTAAGCCGCTGGGGTTTGATATTTCGGACAAGGCGGTGAAACGCGCGGGGCTGGATTACTGGCCGAAGCTGGATGTGACGGTGTATGAGAGTTACGAGGATTTTCTGGAGAAAAATCCGGGGGCGAAGATTTACTATGCGACGACGAAGGGGCCGCAGACGTATGTGGATGTGCAGTATGAAGAGGACTGCTTTATCATGTTCGGAAAGGAAAGCGCGGGGATTCCAGAGGATATTCTGTACAATAATCAGGAGACGGCGGTGCGGATTCCGATGATTAATGATATTCGTTCGCTGAACCTTTCAAATTCCGTGGCGATCGTACTGTACGAGGCACTGCGGCAGAATAACTTTGACCATATGCAGCTCGCGGGGCATTTGCGGACGCATGAGTGGAGGTAGACGGACGGGACTCTGGTGATCGTAGACGGAGCTGCATTCTTTTTATAAGGAAGAAGTTAAGATCATTTCCAATTCGGCGAAGACCTGCTCGGCGTAAAGCTGTTTGATTTCGTGGCGGGTCATGCCGGAGACGTTGGTCTGGAAGGTGAAGGTGTGGGCTTGGGCTTTGTATAAAATACAGAAGTAGACGACGCCCTGTACGCTGTCAGCGTTGTTGGGGTCGAGATTTCCGGTTGTGCCGGTGATTCCGATGGCGATGGCGGTGTGCAGGTTTTCTTGTACTGTGCGGGCCATGGCTTCGGCGCATTCGGGGGAGTAGACGCCGTGGATTTCGATGACGGAAGGGTCGACGCCGACGAGGACTTTGGTTTCGTTCAGATACGTGACGTAGCCGCCGGGGAAAATGGCGGAGGCGCCTTCGGTGTCGGTGATCAGGGAGGCGATCAGGCCGGAAGTGCAGCTTTCCATGGTGGAAATGGTGGTGTGGGATGCAATGAGCTGTTTGATGATGGAATCAATGGTGTTTGGGTTCATAGTGAAAATTACCTCCAGAGTTAGTTTGATATGTCTGGCAAAAAAGCCCCTCGGCGGAGGGGCTTATTTTGGTGCTTCGCCTTTGGCGAGTGTAAAGATAAATTCAGTACCAACGCCCTCTGTACTGATGACATTGATATTCTGGTTATGCGCAGTGATGATCTCTTTGACGATCGAAAGCCCAAGTCCCGTTCCTTTGCGGTCCTTGCCGCGGGAGGCGTCGAGCTTGTAGAAGCGCTCCCAGATTTTCGTGATGCTTGCCTTTGGAATGCCGCAGCCGGTGTCCTTGACGGAGACGAAGACTTTGCCGTGCTTCTCCGTTGTCTCAACTGTGATGGTGGAATCGTTGTTGCTGAATTTGATTGCATTATCAATGAGATTGTACAGCACCTGCTGGATTTTTCCCATATCGGCGCAGACGTATAAGGTGCGCGATGCGAGGATCAGTGAAATGGAAATCCGCTTTTTCGTGCAGGTTCCCTCAAACGAAGCGGCGGTATCCTTGATGACGGCGTTGATGTCAAACGAGGTCAGATCGAGCATATTCCCTTTATCGTCGATGTCGTTCAGTGTCAGCAGGCTCTGCGTCAGCTTGTGCAGCCGTTCTGTCTCAAACAGAACGATTTTCAGATATTTTTCCTGCATTTCCGGCGGAATCGTTCCGTCAAGGATTGCCTCCACGTAGCCTTTGATCGAGGTCAGCGGTGAACGGAAGTCGTGAGAGACGTTCGCCACAAATTTCCGCTGGTATTCGCCGGTCTTGTTCAGCTCGCCGGACATGTAGTTCAGCGTGGAAGCGAGATACCCCATCTCATCGTGAGATTTAACATCAATTTTGTGGGTCAGGTTGCCGGAGGCATACTCCTTTGCACCGTTGATGATCTTTTTCAGCGGCCGGTACACGACGAGGGAGAAAAAGATCAGAATCACAAACGAGAGTCCGAACACGAGCAGGAACAGAAAATCAATCCGTGCCAGCAGACTTTCCCTCTGCTGATAGACGTCCTGCAGCGGAAGGTGGATGGCGACATAGCCATTGATCCGGAAATCGGAGGTGACGGGAACCATGACGCTCAGCATCTTGTCTTCGAAATAGCCGAAAAACGTTCCCGTGCTGTAATACTCGCTGCCGAGCGCAACCGGATCAAAACCGTCGATGATCTCCGGGTTTTCCTCATCGAGTGCAGCTGCCGTGTTCAGCAGAATTTCCCCGTCTGCGCTGATGAGCCAGATCTGGGAATTGTGATAGGAAGCCAGTGCACTGAGCGAATTGTAAAGATCCGTCAGGGAACGCTCACTGTGGTAATAAAGGTCGCCCTGTTTGGAAGCGATCTGCGTGGCCTCCCGGTACAGACTGGTGCTCGCGCTGGAGACCAGACTGTCCTCCACCATGCGGGAGCCGACCGTTGAGATCAGCGTAAAGCCGGCAATGGCGAGAATGACATAAATGAGAATTAATTTCCGGTAAAGCGTGCGTCGCATTATTTTTTAACCTCAAACTTGTAACCGATGCCCCAGACCGTCGTGATGGCCCAGGAGGCATGGTCCTTGATTTTTTCGCGGAGACGTTTGATATGAACGTCTACCGTGCGGGTATCGCCGATGTACTCATAGCCCCAGATATGGTCGAGGAGCTGTTCTCGCGTAAAGACCTGGTTTGGTGAGGAAGCAAGGAAGTAGAGAAGCTCCAGTTCCTTCGGCGGCATATCGACGGTGCGGCCCTGGTAAATGACGGAATAGTTCGTCTGGTTGATGATAAGATCCGGGTACTCGACACATTTTCCTGCGGTCGCGGACACCGGGATCGTGCGTGATGGCTGAAATCTCCGCAGCACTGCTTTCACACGGGCAACGAGCTCCTTGGAATCAAATGGTTTGATGATGTAGTCATCCGCGCCGAGTTCCAGGCCGAGGACTTTGTCGAACACCTCGCCCTTTGCCGAGAGCATGATGATCGGAACATCGGAATCGTGCCGGATTTCGCGGCAGACCTGGTAGCCGTCCATGCCGGGCAGCATCAGGTCGAGCAGAATCAGGTTCGGCTGGAAGGAGTGAAACTCCCGGACAGCCTCTTCTCCATCGTTTACAATTTTTGTGTCATAGCATTCCTTGGTCAGATAGAGAGAAATCAGTTCTGCGATATTGTTATCGTCATCGACAATCAGAATTTTCTGTTTGGAAGCCATAAAAGATTCTCCTTCACTGGGGACAGGACGGAACCGCATACAGTATGCGTTCCGTCCCATATTTTCCTGAGTTTTTATTTCTTAAACGTAACAATCGTAACGCCGGCATCGCCCTCGCCGAATTCCGCTAAATGGAAGTCCGCTACGTGTTTCTGGCGGCGCAGATAATTGTGAATGCCTTTCCGCAGTGCGCCCGTTCCTTTTCCGTGGACAACGCGGACACTCGGCAGATGGGAGAGATAAGCGTCATCGAGATATTTGTCGAGTTCGGCAACCGCTTCATCCACCGTTTTTCCGAGCAGATTGATCTCGGTAGAAATCGTGGCAGCCTTGGAAAGCTTCGATTTTCCGCTGCTTGTGCGGGAGATGGACGGGCCGGTGATGACAGCCTCGTCGATCAGCACAAGGTCGGAGATATGCACTTTGGTCCGCATGATACCCATCTGGACGAAGAGATTTCCCTTCGAATCCGGGCGGGTGCTGACAGTACCTTTGAGATTCATGCTTAAGACTTTGACGGCATCGCCGAGATGAAGATCCTGCGGGCGGAGATTTCCGGTGCGCTTCGGTACTTCCTTCGCCTTTTTCTTATCGAGCTTGTTCATCTTTTCACGCAGAGCGGTACGTTTCTGCTCCATTTCGCGGACGGAAACATTCTCTTTTCCAAATTTCTGGAAATCGCGCATCGTCTGGTCGGCGTATTCCTTCGCCTCGCGGAGAATTCTCTGTGCCTCCTCGGTTGCATTGGAGATCATCTTTTCTTTTCTTGCGTCGATCTGTTCCTGATTCTTGGCAAGGCTCTGCTTCAGGGATTCGACTTCCGCGCGGGTGCGGGCAAGCTCTTCTTTTTCGCGTTCCAGTGTGATCCGGTTCTGCTCGAGAGTGGTCAGAACGTCCTCAAACGATTCATCCTGCTCGCTGATTTCGTCTTTTGCCTTGTTGATGATGTAGTCCGGCAGGCCGAGTTTGCTGGAAATCGCAAACGCATTACTCTTTCCAGGAACGCCGACGAGCAGGCGGTATGTTGGGCTTAAAGTCTCGACATCGAATTCACAGCAGGCATTCTCCACGCCCGGTGTGGATAAGGCATAGATTTTCAGTTCACTGTAGTGTGTCGTTGCCATGGTGCGGATGCCGCGCTCGTGGAGCGTAGAGAGGATCGCGATGGCAAGCGCCGCGCCCTCTGTCGGGTCGGTACCGGCGCCGAGTTCATCGAACAGGACGAGGGAATTGCGGTCTGCCTTGTCGAGGAAAGAAACCACATTCGTCATGTGGGAGGAGAAGGTACTCAACGACTGCTCGATGCTCTGCTCATCACCGATATCGGCGTAAACCTCGTCGAAAACGGAAAGGGAGGAGCGGTCGAGTGCCGGAATGTGAAGTCCGGACTGGCCCATCAGTGTTAAGAGTCCGACCGTCTTTAAGGAAACCGTCTTACCACCGGTATTCGGTCCGGTGACGATCAGAAGGTCGAAATCTTCGCCGAGCGACAGATCAATCGGAACGACTTTTTTCGCATTGATCAGCGGGTGGCGTGCCTTGCGCAGGTGGATTTTACCTTCGGTGTTGAAGATCGGCTCATTGGCGTTCTGCTCCATTGCAAGAGCGGCGCGCGCGAAAATGAAGTCAAGCTCTACCATGTTTTCGAGGTCGTAACGGATCTCATCGCGGTGCAGGTCTGCCTGGGCACTCAACGTAGAGAGGATGACCTCGATTTCTTTTGCTTCTTCAATTTCCAGCTCACGGATATCGTTGTTCAGTTTGACAACGGCCATCGGCTCGACAAAGAAGGTGGAACCGGTCGAGGACTGGTCATGTACCATGCCAGGAACCTGGCCTTTGTACTCGGATTTGATCGGGATACAGTAGCGGCCGTCGCGCATCGTGATGACGGCATCCTGCAGATACGTGCGGTAGGAACCGTTGACGAGCGAGATTAACTGGCTGTGGATTTTTTCCTCACACGATTTGATGGAACGACGGATGCGGCGTAGATTCGGGCTTGCATCATCGCTGATTTCATCCTCGGAGAGAATACAGCGGCGGATTTCCGTGGAAAGCAGCGTCAGAGGCTCCAGTGTTTCGAAGAGATCTTCGAGGCTGTCCGGCGTCTGGTCCGCATTTTCGCGGCGGCCGTACGCTTTGACGCGTGCCGTGTTTTCCAGAAGTGCGGCGGTCTGCAGAAGCTCCGTGATGTTCATGGAGCTGCCGATTTCGAGACGCTTTAATGCGCCGCGGATATCTTTGGCATCACCAAAGGAAATGTGGCCTTTTTTAAAGAGCCGGGTGAGCGCGTCGTGTGTCTCATGCTGCATCCGCGTAATCTGGGAGAGGGAAGAAGAAGGAACGAGCTCCAGACATTTCTTCCGGCCCAGCGGAGAACTGGCATACGAAGCCAGTTGTTCGATAATTTTGTCGTATTCGAGCGTTTTTAATGCTTTCTGATTCATAATACTTACCTTTTCGTAATTCATAATTCAGTCATTGTCTACAGATAACGCGGTATTTTTGATGCAATACCGCACGGATCTGATGTTACAGTTCACAGGTACCCTGCGAACTGTAACATTCGCAGCCCTCATTTAAAGTTTTGCTTCGCAAAAGGAGGGCTGCTCACACCTGAATCACTTTCTTACGCAGCGAAACAGCAAGTGTTTCACTGCTGAGTGAACAGTAGCGATCTGATCATATATCTGCACGGGAAGTACAGACCGGAAGTGGAATGTGGGTCACAGGTTTTTCCACTCCCCCAATTATACCTTAAAAAAGAAAAGAAAGAAACCCCAAGAACGAGAAAATGCAGGATGTTGCGCAAATGAGAAAAAAATGTAACAGTCTTCATAAAATGTTCATATCTATCTGGTAAAGTTTTTTATATATGTGAAGATTGCGGAAGCGCATATGCGCAGAGCAGTTCGGTATGGAATACAGATGTATGGAGAAAGAAATGTATGGAAAATGACCCAAAACCTTACAAATTCATGAAAGAGAGCATCAAAAAGCAGCCGCCCGACTGGAAAAAGATTGTTCTTCTGATTGCCGGATGGCTGACACTTGCGGCGCTTGGCGGTCTGGTTGCGGCCGCGGTATTTGCGGTGACAGAGCCAAAGATTGCAGAAGCAGTTACCAGGGAAGAGCTGCCGGCGAAAGTGGATATCCCGGGAGATGAGGATCCAAACAGCGGACAGGAGCCGGATGAGACAATTACCGCATCTTCGGCGAGTGCGTCGGTAGACAGCAGCGGCTCCGGTTCGGAAATCAGCAGTTCTACAGTGGATAGCAGTACTTCAGAAAGCAGTGTATCCGAAAGTACGGTTTCCGAAAGCACAGAGGGAACGGAAAGCAGCACTTCCGAAGAGCCGGAGGAGGGCAGCGAGGTTTCCAGTGTCGATGGGGAAACGGATGCGGAGGAAAAGGACAGCAGCCTGAAAAATTATGAAGCGCTCTACCAGGATATGCTGGAAGTAACGGAAAAACCAAAACGAGCGCTGGTTACCGTCATCGGCATTACCAATCAGATGGACTATTTTAACCAGGACTATGAAAACCAGCAGCAGATTTCCGGTCTGATTGTTGCGGACAACGGGCAGGATCTCTTTATTCTGACGGAATACCGCATCGTGGAAAATGTGGAGCGGATTCAGGTCACCTTCTGGGACGAGACGATGGTGGATGCCACATACCAGCGCCACGATCCGAGCACCGGCCTTACGATTGTGAAGGTGGATGAATCGAAGCTGGATGAGGAAACACGGGACGGTCTTGCGGTTGCGCCGCTCGGCAGTTCGTATCTCGTCAGCCAGGGTGACCCGGTCGTGGCTGTCGGAAGCCCGGTCGGCTACAGCGATTCGATTGCGTACGGTGTGGTGACTTCGGTTACGAACAAGATTTCCGCGCTGGACAATGAGTACAATCTGCTGACCACCGACATCCTCGGCAGCACGGACGGCAGCGGCATTCTGGTAAATCTTGACGGCGAAATCGTCGGCATTATTGCGCAGAGTTACAGCGCCAAGGGAAACAACGTGGTGACGGGCATTGCGATTTCCCAGATCAAAAAGCTGATCGAAAATCTTTCCAACAACGTGAGCCGCGCGTATATCGGCATCCGCGGACAGGATGTCACAGAAGAACTTTCCGATAAAACCGGCATTCCAAAAGGCGTTCTCATCAGCCGCGTCGCAGACGATTCTCCGGCGATGATGGCGGGCATGAAAGAGTACGATGTGATTGTAAAGCTCGGGGAGCACAAGGTTGAGACGATCAAACAGTACCATGAACAGCTTGGCAAATACAGCACAGGAGACGTGGTTACCGTGACGGCGATGCGGAAAGGCGCCGAAGGGTATGCGGAGATGACGTTTGATGTGACGATGGGGGAAGTATAAAAAACAGAGGCTTTCGGGAGCAGAAAAAGCCGGTTTTAGCCGGTGGGGCTTCCGGAAGCTTTTCTTTTCGAATGGTTTTCCACTGGAGGATGAAAAAATACGTGCATTCTGCAGGAAAATCTGGTAGAATTGGTAAGGCATGCAGGAGCACAGGCTTTGCATCATAAAAACGGCATCATAGAAACAAAAACGGAACACTGTGTCCGCATTTATTTTAGAAAAAGAGGATTTATTTTTATGAAGTATATCAACGAACTCCGGGAAGGAAACCGCATTTCCGGAATTTATCTCTGCAAACATAAACAGTCGGCTGTTACCAAAAACGGAAAACAGTACGAAAACGTGATCTTACAGGATAAAACCGGTACGATCGATGCGAAAATCTGGGATCCGAATTCTATGGGAATCCGTGAATTTGAAGCATTGGATTATGTAGATATTATGGGAGATGTTTCCAGTTTCAATGGAGCACTTCAGGTTTCCATTAAAAATGCAAGAAAAGCGGAAGAGGGCGAATATAATCCGGCGGACTATCTGCCGACGAGCCGTTACGACATCAATACGATGTATCAGGAGCTGCTCTCCTGGATCGGAACGGTGAAAAATCAGTATCTCTCCGAACTGCTGACGTATTATTTTATCCAGGATCAGGAGACCGCAAAACGGTTCCGCATGAGCTCTGCAGCAAAAAGCGTGCATCACGGATTCGTCGGCGGCCTTTTAGAGCATACGTTAAGTGTCACCCGTTTCTGCGATTTTATGGTAAAATCGTATCCGATTCTGAACCGCGATCTGCTGATTACGGCAGCAATTCTGCACGATATCGGAAAGACGAAAGAACTCTCCTTATTCCCGCAGAACGATTACACCAATGACGGACAGCTGCTCGGCCACATCATGATCGGTGCGGAGATGGTACACGATGCGGCGCAGAAGATCGACGGTTTCCCACAGGAACTTGAGAATCAGTTAAAGCACTGCATTCTGGCGCACCACGGCGAGCTGGAATACGGTTCCCCGAAAAAACCGGCAATGGTAGAGGCGGTAGCGCTGAACCTGGCGGACAATGCCGATGCCAAAATGGAAACCCTGACCGAGCTGTTTGACGCAGCGCCGGCCGGCAATGAGTGGCTTGGCTACAACCGGTTCTTTGAGTCCAACATCCGCAGAACAGGAGACTTTTCATGAGCTATCAGAAAAATGATGTACTGACGGTGAAAATTGAAGATATGGGACACGACGGAGAGGGTATAGGCAAATGCGAGGGCTATACCCTCTTTGTCAAGGACACCGTCATCGGCGATCTTGCCGAGGTAAAAGTGATCAAAGCAAAGAAAAATTACGGCTACGCGCGCCTGATGCGCCTGATCGAGCCGTCCGCACACCGCGTCGAGCCGGTCTGCCCGGTTGCACGTCCGTGCGGCGGATGCCAGTTGCAGATGCTCGACTATGCGGAGCAGCTTCGCTTTAAGGAGAAGAAAATCGCCGGAAATCTCCAGCGCATCGGCGGCATGACGGAGATCCCGATGGAGCCGATCGTGGGGATGGAAAATCCGTTCCGCTATCGAAACAAAGCCCAGTTTCCGATCGGGCAGGATAGAAATGGAAAGCTGATTACGGGATTTTATGCGGGAAGAACGCATCAGATCATGGAAAACCGGAACTGTTATCTGGGCGTGGAGCAGAACGAGGAGATTCTGAACCGCATTCTTGTCTGGATGGAGGAGAACGGCGTTCCGGCATACAACGAGGAGACCGGCAAAGGCCTGGTGCGCCATGTGCTGATCCGGTTTGGATTTATGACGAAAGAGATTATGGTCTGTCTCGTTGTGAACGGAAAGAAACTGCCGGCCGAGGAGAAACTCATCAAATCGCTGACAGAACTCGAAGGCATGACAAGCATTACCCTAAGCGCAAACCGTGAGCGGACCAATGTGATCATGGGAAAAGAAATCCGCTGCCTGTGGGGACAGGGGTATATCACCGACTATATTGGAACCGTAAAATATCGGATCTCCCCGCTGTCCTTCTACCAGGTCAACCCGGCGCAGACGGAAAAGCTGTACGGCCTTGCCATGGAATACGCAGGCCTCACCGGAAATGAGACGGTCTGGGATCTCTACTGCGGCATCGGAACGATTTCCCTGTTCCTCGCGCAGAAAGCCAAAAAAGTCTACGGCGTCGAAATCGTCCCGGAGGCAATCGCGGATGCGAAGAACAATGCGAAAATTAACGAGATCGAAAACGCTGAATTTTTCGTTGGAAAATCGGAAGAGATTCTTCCGGCCTACTACGAACAGTACGCCAAAGACCACCCGGGCGAACACGCCCACGCGGACGTCATCGTCGTCGATCCGCCGAGAAAAGGCTGCGAAGAAAACCTCCTCCACACCATGGCCAGCATGCAGCCGGACCGCATCGTGTATGTATCCTGCGATTCCGCAACGCTGGCACGAGATGTGAAGGTGCTTGGGGAGCTGGGGTATGAAGTAAAGAAAGTCCGAGGGGTTGACCAATTCCCGATGACGTGCCATGTGGAGTGCGTGGTTGCACTACATCGGGTCGATATGTAAGAATCCTTGATTTGCGCGAAGGCAACGAGGAGAGTTCCGAAGAAATAACTGGCTGTAAAGCCAGTGTTTATGCGGAATTCGACGACTGCCCGCGAGTCGGGAAGTTTGTAAAACTTCTCGACTTCCGGCACTTTGAGCGACATATGATGTTCTCACAGAGTGATAGAAAAACCTACAAAAAAGCAATTTCAGACGGTGTGAATGTCTCAGTCGTATTGGATGTGGGGTGTGGAAACACATAAAAGTACAATTAATATTTTGAAGTTATTCAATAGAATACGAAGCGTGAAAGACCGTTCATTTTCAAGTAATTGGAGATGAGCGGTCTTTTTCTGTTTGCAGATAACATTGACGTAACTGAGTAGAAGTTATTCTACCGGAAGAACGGAGGTTGTAATGGAAGAGATAAAGAGTATCAGAATAAGCGAGTTAAAGGACTTTAAGAACCATCCTTTTCATGTGCAGCAGGACATAGAGCTGTGTGCCCTTATGAAAAGTATTGAAGATGAGGGTGTGATTGTACCTTTGCTTGTAAGACCGAATCCTGACGGAGAAGGTTATGAAGTGATTGCAGGACAGCGGCGTGTCCGTGCTTCTGAACTTGCAGGGATAAATACCGTGCCTGCGTTTGTCCTGCCCTTAGACCGTGACCGAGCCATCATCACCCTTGTAGACAGCAATTTGCAGCGTGAGAATATCCTGCCATCGGAGCGGGCGTTTGCTTACAAGATGAAATCCGAAGCCATGAAGCGGCAGGGTTTCCGCACAGACTTAACCTCGTCACAAGTTGTGACGAAGTTGCGGACGGACGACAAAGTGGCACAGGGCTTCGGCGTGGGCAGGATGACCGTCCAGCGTTTTATCCGCCTGACGGAACTGATACCGCCGATTTTGCAGATGGTGGACGAGGGGAAAATCGCCCTCACACCTGCGGTGGAACTGTCCTTTTTGAAGAAAGACGAGCAGGAAAATCTCTTTGCCACGATGGAGAGCGAAGAAGCAACGCCCTCACTCTCACAGGCACAGCGGATGAAACAGTTAAGCCAGAGCGGGCGGCTTGACATGGATACGATATTTGCGATTATGACGGAGGAAAAGGGCAACCAGAAAGAAACCTTGAAAATCAACACAAGCAAGCTGAAAAAATACTTTCCGAAGAACACAACGCCGAAGCAGATGGAGGAAACCATCATCAAACTTTTGGAGCGTGAGTTGCAGAGGAAACGCAACCGTGACAGCCGCTAATCTTCTTTTTTCGGGAAGTAAATACAGAGAGTTGAGGTATGGAGAATGAGAGAAATCCAGTATGAAATCGTAAAGGAAATCGCAGTATTGTCTACGGGCGACAGTGGCTACACAAAGGAAATCAATCTCATTTCATGGAATGGGAAAGAGCCGAAGTATGACATCCGCAGCTTTTCCCCGAACCGTGAAAAGTGCGGCAAGGGAATCACGCTGAACGCTGATGAAGCGGCGGCACTCCTTAAAGCATTACAGAAAGAATTAAACAGCGAGGATTAATGGTATCTGATTGGCAGGGCGGGGACATTTCCAAACTCTTCCCTGCCCTGTCTGGAAAGGAAGATTTAAGTATGGGCGAGGATAAGAAAGCAGATAAAAAGAGAAAGCGTATCGTGCCAAAAGCACCAGTGCAGATGATAATCAGCCGTGAATATGTCGGCACACAGACCGTTACAGAAGCGTTTGTCCCGATTATCTCCGAGGATATTCGGAAGAAGATTGCCGAGGGCGACACCTTCGACAATGAGGGGCTGTCCGCTTAGAATGTACGCAATGGGACATGAAAACAGATAGGACAGATACGGAGGTTTTACAGTATGGCAGGAATCAAAGAAGAAAAGAAAATCTATTTAGTCGGCATTTATTGCCGCTTATCTAAAGACGATGGTACGGATAACGAGAGTGCGAGCATTGCGACACAGAAATCCATCCTCACGGATTATGTGAAAAAGCAGGGATGGCACATAGCAAAAACGTATGTGGACGATGGTTATTCTGGTACAAATTTCCAAAGACCAAGTTTCCAGAATATGATAAAAGACATTGAAAGCGGTCTGATAAACTGCGTGATTACGAAAGATTTATCCCGTCTGGGGAGAAACTATCTTGATTGTGGGTTATATCTGGAAGTTTTCTTCCCAGAGCATAACGTGAGGTATATAGCGGTCAATGACGGCGTAGATACCTTGAATAAATCTGCTATGGACATCACGCCTTTCCGCAACATTTTAAACGAAATGTATGCCGCTGACATATCTGTTAAGATAAAATCGGCATATCGGGCGAGGTTTCAACAGGGGAAATTCATGGGAACTACCGCCCCTTATGGCTATATCAAAGACCCTGCCGACCACAACCATCTGCTGATAGATGATAAAGTGGCACATGTTGTAAAAGAGATATTCGACCTTGCATTAAAAGGGAATGGAGTTGCCAAAATTTGCAGACATCTTAATAAACAGCATATCCTACGCCCTGCCGCTTATGCGGCGGAGCGTGGCGAAACAGGCTTTGAACGTCATTTTGAGGGGAACGAGGACAAACGCTATATTTGGAGTGGGAACAGCGTGAGGAGCATTTTAAGAAGCCCGATATATGCGGGAAATCTTGTAGGCTACAAACGGATTGCCGCCAATATGAAAAGCAAGAAACGCCCCTCTAAGCTGCCCGAAGAATGGGAAGTGATACCCAATACCCATGAGGGAATAGTCACGCAGGAGGAATTTGATATTGTCCAACAGCTTATTACAAGTCGTAGGCTTCCACAGAACAAGGGAGGATTTGTAAATATTTTTGCAGGCGTTATCAAGTGTGTGGACTGCGGATGTGCTCTGCGGGCAATGAACGTACACAGGAGGAAACGCCCAGAGATTATCGACTGTGTACAGTATTCATGTAATAATTATGCAAGAAACGGAAGAAGCGAGTGTAGTGCCCACAATATAGAAGCAAGGGATTTATTCAATGCCGTTCTTGCCGACATCAACTGTTTTGCGGATATGGCAGTGAATGATGAAAAGGCGGTCAGGGCCATAGAAAAGCGGCTCACGGAAACAGACCAGAGCAGGGCGAAAGCATTAGAGAAAGAACGTAAGAAGCTGAACAAACGCCTTGCGGAACTGGACAGGCTGTTTTCCTCTCTCTACGAGGATAAGGTCATGGAGCGTATTACCGAGCGGAATTTTGAGATGATGTCGGGGAAATACCAGAAAGAGCAGCTTGAAATTGAAGCAAGGCTGAAAGAGGTGACGGAAACTCTTAATGAAAGCTACGAGAAATCACGGGGAATCCGTGACTTCCTCGCCCTTATCCGAAATTATCAAGGCTTAAAAGAACTGGATGCAACAGTTATAAACGCACTCATAGACAAGATACTTGTTTCGGAGCGTGAGAAGATGGCAGACGGAACAGTGAAGCAGGAAATCAAGATTTACTATAAATTCATCGGCTTTGTCGATGAATTACATATCATACCTACAAAACGGTGGGCAGCAATGCCCGCTAAAAATTGTACGGTGTGCGGCGTTGAATATGTCCCGGGCTCTGGTGCATCAAGGTATTGTCCTGCTTGTGCCAAGAAGATACGGAGGGAGAAATCAAACGAGAGCAAACGCAGGAGCAGAGAACAGAAAAGGATAGCATGTATGAACTGTCCGCAAAAAATGACCGACTGAAGAAGGCTTCCACGGGCAATCGACATGGTGCATTGCAACAAGGTGTGTCTGTACATTAACTCCGGTTCCGCACTTATCTGTCGAACCGATAAGGACTTTTTTCTTACCTGTCCTCATTTCCTTAAAGAGTGCATCCCTCTGTGCGTCTGTTTTTGCATCGTGAATAAATGCTATCTCCTCCGCAGGGATACCATATTGGATAAGTGACTCCTTCAGATAATCATAAATCGTAAAGTCCTTGTCCGGTCCCGGTGTTCCAATATCCGAAAAAATAAGCTGACAGCCTATATGACCATCAGCATTTCCTTTTACATATTCTTTCCAGACATTTTCCGCTACCTTATTGAGCTTTCCGTCCGGGTTGTTCGGTGCGTCCTTATCAATCAGTCTTGCGTCTGTTCCAAGAAGTCTTGCTTCGTGCGTAATCTTTAAGAAGTTGTCAACACTTGGATCAACACCCCCGCCCCTTATCCTTTCTGCCCTTACAACAAATTCTTCCATTACCTGCTTCACATACCAGTCCGGCTCCGACTCCACGATGATAGGCTTGCCGCCACGCAGAGCTGGCACATCAAGGTCAAGCATATCCGCTGTCTGCACATCGGCAACCTCACGGAAGATGTTCATAAGCTCCGGCAGATTGGTAAACTTATTGAACCTGCTCTTGAAACGGAAACCACTGCCCTCAACCGTAAGCTCCAATGCCGTTGTTACTTCTCCGAAGTTAGCCGCCCACGAGTCGAAATGATGAATTCCCATCTCCTCAAGTGCCGATTTCTGCAAATAAAGCTGCATAACATACATCTCACACATCGTATTGCTTATCGGTGTTCCGGTAGCAAATACAATGCCCCTGCCATCATTTATCTCTGATAAATACTGGCATTTAAGCTGCATATCCGTTGACTTTTTAGCCCCACTACTGCTGATTCCCGCCACATTATTCATCTTTGAAAATGTGGCGAGGTTCTTAAAATTGTGTGCTTCGTCTACCATAATAGAGTCAACACCCAGCTCCTCAAAGGTAATGAGGTCATCTTTCCTGCTCTCATCGGTCAGGGATTTAAGCTGTTCCTCAAGCTTTTTCTTCTGGCTTTCCATCTGCTTTACGGTCCAGCGTTCCCCATTCCGCTCCTTCATATCATCAATCGCATAGGTGATCTCATTTATCTGTTCATTAAGCATTCGCTCCTTTCTCTCTGCCGAAATTGGAATTTTCTCAAATTGCGAGTGCGACATAATGATGCAGTCATAATCGCCTGTCGCAATCCTTGATACAAACTGCTTTCTCCGGCTCTTTTCAAAATCACGCTCCGTTGCAACCAAGATGTTTGCTGACGGGTAAAGCCTTAAAAATTCACTTGCCGTCTGCCCGATAAGCGGCTTTGGCACTACCATAATTGTCTTATTGGAAAGTCCGAGCCTTTTCTGTTCCATACACGCAGCCATCATTTCAAACGACTTTCCGGCTCCGACGCAGTGGGCAAGCAGGGTATTTCCTCCCATAAGGATTCGTGCCACCGCATTTTTCTGGTGCGGTTTTAATTCAATCTCAGGGTTCATTCCCGGAAATTGCAAATGGCTTCCGTCATACTCACGCAGGCGGATATTATTGAAGGTTTCATTATAATATTCCACATACTTCTGTCGGCGTTCCGGTTCTGCAAATAACCATTCCTTGAACTTCTCCTTGATCATATTTTGCTTTTCCCTTGCAAGCATTGTCTCATTTTTGTTGACTTCATAATGGTACTTGCCCTCACCATCATCAATCCTGTCCCTGACAGTGACCGTTTTTAAGTTCAGGGTATCCTCAAAAATAGAATAAGCATCCATCCGACTTGTACCATAGGTTTTCGTTGCCGCCACGGAATGTTTATCCATACTTTTGTTCTCAATGAACCATTCCATACTCATTTTATTCAAGTGTACCTGAATACCGGAATTATAATACTCCGTTCTGATTGCCCTTGCCCTTTTTGGTGTATTAAGCAGCTCATAGATAAACTGTTCATAATCAAGCGGCTCAATCCAAGTTGTACCAATCTTTACATCTATATCCGAGGCTTCAATCCATTCCGGCTGAACTTTCTCTAAGGCTGCGGCATTGGCGGCAAATCTTTCTGCCTGTGGATCGTCGGTATCAGCCGCCATTGCCTTTGCAACACGCAGCTTATCCCTTACATTGCCTGACAGATATTCATCTGCTGTCTCCCAGCCTGCGTCCGGGTTATTTTCATTGTAACGGTCAGGATTAAGAAAAATAATTCCATCGAGTTCCTTTATGAGAGTATCCCTGTCTGTTTCATAAATGGAGAGCATATAAGGAATATTTACATATCCAAACTCATTGACCGATACATTAAGAGCCTCAACTGCAGTTTCTACCCTGTCCACCACGGACTTTGCTTTAATCGTCTGCTTATAAAACATATCAGCCTTCTTCACCTCCCCGTCCTCATTTACTTCTTCAAGACTGCAAAGAAGCGGATAATCGCTGTCATCCCTGAACGCTGTACGGTTTGCTTTGGAAGTGATTGCTCCATACTTTCCAACGAATTTATCATATTTTACATTCAAAAGCTGCTGTTTGTCTGCAAGCTCCTCATCACTACAGCCCTCCATCTGGATATCAATCAGCTCTCTTGTTATCTGTCTGATTTCATCAAGGCTTCGGATTCGCTCCTCGGCAGTCTGTGATACTTCTTTTCTTACCATCTCGGAATTTTCCCTGTAATAGAGCTTTCCTTCAAAGAATGTGTAAGTATAATTTCTGACATCCGGATCAGCGGGAATGACTTCCTCTGTCTGTTCCTCATTATCTGCCAGTCTCTCAAAATCTGTCATCTGTGCTTTGATGTTACTGATTGCCTTATTGAGTGCTTCATACAGATTGAAGTTCTCATCATTATTCACACAGACGGTATATTTGCTGTCCTGTCCGAACATCCTTGTATCATACTGCATTGTACCAAGCATCATCTCCGGGTGCTCTGCAAAATAGGAATTGACTGCTATGCCATCACCTGTGACACCAAGATGTACCCAGTCAGGCTCTATATCAATTTTTCGCTCTCTTTTCTGTAAAAAAAGAATGTCCGCAGTCACCTCAGTTCCTGCATTATCCTTAAATGCAGTATTCGGAAGTCGGATTGCTCCCACAAGTTCTGCCCTCTCAGCCAGATACTTTCGTATAGTCGGATTGCTCTTATCCAGTGTTCCCTTTGTGGTAATCACTGCAACCATACCTCCCGGTCTTGCCTGATCGAGTGCTTTTGCCAGAAAATAATCGTGAATACGGAAGTTATACTTGTTGTACTTTGGATCGAATATCTTATAATCTCCAAATGGCACATTTCCCATAACAACATCAAAGAAGTTATCCGGATATGTGGTGTTTTCAAATCCTGTAATACTGATATTGGCATTCTGGTAAAGCTGTTTTGCTATTCTTCCCGATATGCTGTCCAGCTCCACTCCGTACAGCCTGCTTTGCTGCATTGGTGCTGGCATACTTCCGAAGAAATTACCGATACCCATAGACGGCTCCAAGACATTTCCGCCTTTAAACCCAAACTGCACAAGGGCTGAATTGATACACGTTGCAATCTCCGGCGAAGTGTAAAAGGCATTATTTACAGTTGCTCTTGCCGCACTGTATTCCTCATCGGAAAGAAGCTCTTTCAGTTCTGCATACTCTTTGCTCCACGCAGCATTATTCTCATCAAATGCCTGTGACAAGCCTCCCCAGCCGACAAACTTTGATAAAACAGTCTGCTCCTCCTGTGTTGCAAGTCTGTTTTCTGCTTCAATCTGCTTTAGTGTACAGATTGCATCAATGTTCCACTGGTATCTGGTCTTTGCACCACCCTTTTCTGTTTCCCACAGGTTATAATGGAAATTGAGTTTTGTCTGGTCTTGTGTTTTTTCTTTTCCACGCAGACCTTCCACTGGCGGTAATACTTCCTGTGCAGGTGTTTCAGGGGCAGCCTCCTGTGGTTCGGTATCCTTCTGTGGAATATCTGCCGATACATTCTTATCCTCATCAGAAATTATACGACCATCCGTGTCAATCTTGGTATTCAAGCCATATGCAATCGCCCGTTCTCTGGTTTTAAGACGGCTTTCTCTCACACTGTCCTCAATATCAAAGAACTTGCGGTAAACAGGATTCATCTTTTCCCTGTCAATCTTATTTTTTATGGTCTGATAGATTGCCTTCTGGTCCTCTCCACAGTAAAATGGCTGTTTTACCATATAGGATAAGATTTCATATACCTCACGCCATGATACGGTATCCCCTGCCCTCTCTCCATTTCTGTTTTTGTAGCTTACTTTCACATCTGCACTGCTTAAAGTGTATTCTGTGAGTCCATACTGATTATTGCAATATGCCTTTCTCTCACCCTGAACATTTCCCATCGCTATCTCACAGATCAGTTCCAGCTTATTCGGCATAAATGCAAAATCCGACTGCACCACATCCATAAGGAAAGCACGGAATGGTGTGTAACAGCTACATTCTGACACAAGTATCTCAATGGCATCTCTTAAATCTTTATCCATTGCAGCTACACGGTCAGCATAATCAATCGGCTTGATATACCGTAACTCAGCCGCCTTTCTGTTTACAGCATAACTGTCAGGCTCATCAGGAATAGCATAATCATCAATTTCTGATTTCTCCTCCTGCGTATCAACTTCACGGTACTCTGCGTCAATGACTTCATCATCTTCACGAAGTCCGTCCATTGCAAGTTCATCAATACGAGGTGTCTCCGACTGGTATTCTCCGGTAAGGATAAGTACACCGATTTCCTTTTCGACATTCTTCCACGAAACGTATCCTTCTACTTCTCCATCTTCATCTTTCCATTGGATACGAAGTCCCGAACCGTGAAATGTGTCATACCCGTGCAAGCCCAGACCGTCAAGCGGCCAGCTTGCACCCCCCTGACCATATTCTGCCTTGATACGCTTTGCTCTGGTTCCTGCGTCTATCTCTGTCTGATAGATTTCACACACCCTGCCTTTTCCACCGACAAAGCCAGTTCCTTTCATAAGTATCTCTTTTACATACTCACTTGGTACACTCTCTGCTTTCTTTGGATTAAGGTAATTATATTTTCCGGCAAGGGCAGCCTTTTTATCCTCCTCGAACTGACGCATAAATTCATTGTGTCTGGTTTTCTCCGGCTGCTTCACACCAAAACTTGCCTGCCCGTTTTGGTCGAAAAAAAAGGAAGCCTGTGTATATTCGGCTTCCTTACTGACACCCAATGAATTGATTTCATCAAGTTCCCTATTCAGTTCTGTATCATCTGATT
>OGRG01000557.1_pt1 | contig 32626 bp, 24 predicted proteins | sample 1553501 | NCBI WGS metagenome assembly OGRG01 (sample SAMEA2580018, study PRJEB22360) | human gut metagenome | biome: human gut; feature: human-associated habitat; material: faeces | place: Denmark | collected 2008/2010 | reverse complement strand
AAACCATTAGGGGCAAAGAGTTTGACTTGCCTGTTTTTCTTGATGTTGAAGAATACAGACAGGCTGTTTTGCCACGCAGAACATTGACTGATATTATTTCAACCTTTTGTGACGGAGTAAAGGGTTATGGATTTGATGTTGGAATGTATAGTGCAAAATCAATGCTTGTTGACAGTGCTTATCCTGATGAGCTTGCAAGCAAATATTTAATTTGGATGGCAGCACCAAATAATTCGTACAATGAGCTTCCGCCATTTGTTGACATTCATCAGTACAGTTGGAAAGGCAAGGTTGATGGAATTTCCGAAAAGGTTGATATGAATTACATATATAATTTAAACTGTTAATTGTAAGAAAACATTATCACAAGTATTAATATTAAATTATTGGAGGATGAAAATGAGTATTTCCGAATACAAAAAAACTAAAAATTATAGTATTCAAAAAAAATTAATTGAAGCAACTAAATTTTCAATTTATATTACGATTTCCATTATACCTATATATTTATTTGCATTGGCAATGCCTCATATAGCAATTACTCCTGATGAAATATTAACTAAATCAGATTCTGAATTTTTTAATGTGATGTTGACTATACAAAACATAATTCTTTTTATTTTCCTTTTATCATTACTTATTAATATAATCTTAGTTATTTATGATTTTATTATGGGTATTCGATTTAGAGTATCAAAAAAATATAAAGAAATCTTTGAGGCAATAGCAATAGTTTCAACAGTCAGCGTATGGAATTGTATTTTCTTACATAGCTTTTTAAATATAATAGACAGTAAATAGCAAAATAAGAACGCTTACACAAAAGCCGAAATTGAAAAATCAAAATAATAAATTGTTGGAGGAAAAATAATGAGAACAACAACTAATGAAAAATTAGAAAAGGTAATTACAGATATTGAAAACACAAAAGCTGAAATTGAAAAATCAAAAGAAAAAATTAAAAAGCTCAACGCACAAAAAAAGAAGCTTGAGTTGCAAATTGAAAAAGAAAAGCACAACGAGCTGTGCTCGGTTTTGTCGGACTACGGAATTAAATCCGTAAATGATTTTCAGGACTTTTTGGAAAAGTATACATCGGAAGCAAGTGCTGACGAAAATGCAAATGGAGAAAATTGATTATAAATCAATTTTCGGATTGTACAGAAAAAGTTTCTTTTTCTGTTGGTGAGCGTATGCGATTTAGTTTTTATAAAAATAAAAACTATGGGGTTTCAGGGGTATACACCTGACCAGCGATTTGTACGCACAAATCGGATTTTGTGCGTACAAAATCTGTGCTGGCGTATCATCATTTCGTGCCGAAATGATGATACAAAAGCCCTCAGAAAAAGAAAGGCAAAAATCAGGCAAATTTGCAGTTTTGGGAGGACAAAATGAAAAAGGAAGCTAAAAGCTATAGGATATATATAAGAGTGTCAGAAGCCGAAAAAGCGGAAATAGCATATCAGGCTGCACTCAACAATATGTCAATTTCGGAGTACATTCTAAAATGTGTAAGACGAAAGCGAATAGTAGTATGCGAGAATTTTCCCGAACTGCTATATCAATTATCCGCACTTGGCAATAACCTCAATCAGATTGCAGCAATCGCAAACACAAACAAATACATTTCTTCAAATCAAATAGAATCAGCAAAAAATATTCTATCCGACTGTTACGATAAAATGTCTGAATTCGTTTCGTATATCTGTGAGCCAAAATCTGATTCAGAAAATTCTCACAATCAGCTGAGTGAAGAAGTCGTTGAAGAAATCAACAATGCTTTGGCAATTATAAACAGTCGAGTGAATTCAGCAAAGAAGGAAATGTAATTAATGGCAGTAGTTAAAACAATAAACAAAGACCCTAAAAAGCAAATGTCTAATCGAATGACATCAAATGCACACATCTTTAATGCGTTGAACTACATAACTCGCAAAGATAAAACAACTCCTGAACTTACTTACTGCAATTTAACAAATTCAAATTTTACAAATTGGGAAACAACAAAATTTTTTCAACAAACAAGAAAAATGTATGATAAGGATAATAAAATTCTTGCACATCATCTTGTGCAATCTTTTGCGGTTAATGATAAATTAACACCTGAGCTTGCAAACAAAATAGGCAGAGAGTTAATTCATAAATGTTTCCCTGATATGCAGGTTGTAATGACTACTCACCTTGACGGTAAGTGTTTACATAATCACTTTATTATTAATTCAGTATCACCAATCGACGGACACAAATTTCTTGACAATATGAAAACCGTCAGAATGATTAGACGAGTTTCGGATGAGCTGTGCTACAAGTACGGTTTAAATGTAATTGAAAATCCGCAACAAACGTGCAGACTTGATGATGCTACGTTTCGCAAAGCCATTGAGGGCAAAAGTTGGAAATTTAATCTTGTCAATGATATTGATAAAGCACTTGAAGATTGCAAAACAAAAGAAGAGTTTATAAACTTTTTTGAAAGCAACGATTATGAAATTAAATACGGCAACGCACATATTGTGTTTCACAAAAACGGCGAAGCAAAATCGATAAGAGCCGACACACTTGCAAAACAATTTGGCAATAAATATTGCAAAGCCAATATTGATAAAGCATTAGGTTTGCAAACCGAAAAGAAGAAAAAGAAAACCTACAGAAAAGAAAATACACAAAAAGTTTTAGAGGAAATGGAACAAGAAGCTAAAAGACAATGGGAGCGTTACGAAAAGCGTTACGCTGATAAAGTTAAAGTAACAAATCATAAGTATTTCGAAAACTTACGCTTTTTTAAAAATCCTTTTGCGTTTACTCTGAAATTAATAAAGCACATATTTACAAATTCTAAAAAATCAGTTCACAAAAATGTAATCAAGCAAAATTTAAAATATACAGTCAGACAAACTACAGATTATACAAAGATGAAAAAAAGAATATCAAATGTACCGTATAAGGAATTAACAGGTACACTTGGTAATACGGCACAAATTAAGTTATACAGCTTCCAGCTTGCTAAACTATTCAATGACGGGATACTGTGTTATGCAAATGTTGATATGACAACAGGTATTGCTATGGTTACGGTTAAAGAACACAATCTTAAAAGAATAGCAAATGTTCTCGGTCTTGAAAATGCTGACTCTATTATTTCACAAGCTGACACCATCAGAAACAAAAAAACATATGCAAGACTTAAAAAGTCAGGCAAAGAACTTGAGTATCTGATGGTAAACAAAAAGCAAATTGAAATTTTAAATTTAAAATGTGTTCAGTTTGCAAAATTTCAAAAATCAGAAGATAAGTTCAATATCGTTTTTCTCGAAAATGATAAAGACAGAATATTGAATTTACTATATCCGAATAAATCAACAGAGCCAACTGCACCAACATTTGTGCAGGTCAACGCTCAGATTAACAGAAGATTGAAAAAACAATCAGAAGAAACAGGAGAAAAACTTTGTTACAAGGTTATAAGCTCAAAGCAATATGACCTTATTAAAAACTCAGATATTGATTTTGCTGTGTTTAAAAAAGAAAACGGAACTTACAATCTTGTTTTTCTTGAGAGCGACAGCAACAATATAAATAATATATTATATCCCGGAAAGAAGGTAACCTTGCAATAATAGTTTTGCGAGCTAATTCAATTTGACATTTAAGAAAAGGAGGACTCTATATGCTACCAAACTTATATAAGTGCGATGGACTTTATTACTTAATCAAAAAAAGTTCAAGTTAGGCTTGACTTTTACGCTTTAAAGTAATAAAATGTTAGGAGAATAATGATGTCAATAGAATATGAAAACAAAGTAAAAAATTATCTTCGTATGCTTGAAAATGAAACAAGATATATTACAGCAACACCCGAAGATTGGCTCAAATTCTTGCATACATCTTGCAATAACTACAAACTTGATTTCAGAGAACTTGTTTTAGTCAATACAACTTTTCCAAATGCAACGGCGTTGTTGCAGCTTAAAGACTGGAATAGTAAATTTGGCAGGAAAGTAAAAAAACAAGAAACCGGTATTCCCTCTTTGGATTTTACACAAGGCAAAAGAATAAGGGTGAAATACTATTTCGATATTTCGCAAACCGTTGAAACCGAAAATTCAAAGCCTGTGCCATTATGGAGATACAACAATAAACACGAAAGTAATGTGGTTAAAGCTCTGAACTCAAAATTTAATTTAAAATGTTCCAATTTTGAAACTGCAATTTCAGGAGCTATCAACAAACTTACTTTAATAAGTCTTGACAGCAATTACAATTATTTGCAAAAAGTTTATAATAATACACCTTTGGTTAAATTCGGAGCTACTGCAAAAAAAATATACGGTGATATGATTGCAAAAAGTGCAATGGCTGTAGTGGTTTCTCGTTGCGGATATGATATTACAAAATTGTTTAATGCAAATGATTTTCAAGATGTAACTATGTTTGATAGCTCAAAAACAACACTGGCTCTTGGCAGCGCAACATTAAATACCGCAAAAGAAATTTTAAATGTTATATCATATACCATTAACAAAGAAATTGAAAAGGAGAAAAGTTATGAGCGAAACAAGGAAAACAGTCAATGGAATAGATTATATTCTGGGCGAGGACGAGATTTGGTATCCGGACCTTCCACTTCCGGAGTTCGAGTTGAACAATTGGGGAGTAGCAAGGAGAGATTACTTGAAGAACAACGACGAGATGCTATTCGAAGAAATGATGATGACGGGAGAGATTCTTCAGCACCTCGAAACAGTTCAAACTCAGGCTCAGGAGAGGTACGAAACATTGATAGAGCAGAAGAGGAAAGCATTGGGAGTAACCGAGGAACTCAAGGAGAAAGACTGGCTCAAGTGGGTACAATTAGCCAACAGCATTCAGGAGGAAGCTCGTCAGGAAGTTCTCGAAGAAATGATTTACATCTAAATGAAGAAAATTTAAAAAGCAATACAGAAGCAGAGGTAATTGATAATTCCTCTGCTTTTTCTATTTCTCAGGAGCAAATCAATAAGATTATTACTGAGGGAAGTGGCGTTGTAAACGGAAAATATAGAATATACGAGCAATTTGCGAAAGACGAAACTTTAAAAGATAATGCTCAATTTTTGAAAAATGAGTATGGGATTGGCGGTAAGTCAAGTGCCGCAACTTATAACCATATTGGTGTCGATTGGGATGGAAAAGGGCTGTTATTAGCTAACAAAAACACCGAAAATAAAATATTACTCAAATGGGAAAAAGTCGCTAAGATTATATCCTATCTCATCAAAACCGACGGATACCTAAATTCAGCTGAAAAACAAGGTTACATTGACTATAAGAAAGCAAAAGAACTACCCGCAGAGAAACAAAAAGAAGCCGAAATCCCTGCTGAGGAGTTAGAACTTGCATATTCTGTAGGGAAAAAGTGTTACATCGGAGCTGATGAGTATAAGATTATCGGTATAACCGATAATGCTGTATCATTGTTTGACAGCCGTTATCCTTTGCTCAGTACAGATATGAGCAAAGAAGAGTTTGAAAAAAAGATTACAGAAAATAGGCAGTTTAATGAACATTTATTTGTTAAAAAATCGCTTGATAAAGATTTATTTTTCAATAATTTAGACAAAGAATCGTTTACATACATTTATTACAATCCTGATGCAGATTCAGGCGGTCAGTTTGTTATTACAGAAATACCTTACGAACAAGTTATTGAAGCATCAAAAAAATACCCTGATAACACATCTGAATTTTTTGACTATATTGTTTCAGTAGGAAGACAAACTGCAGTCGATGTTGACAGTGAATTCTTCCGTGATTCACTCGACAAATACAACAGTAACAGCCACTTCGCCGAAGGTCTGACTGATGATGTAAAAAATCAGCTTACAAATATTGCTTTGTCAGGCGATACCGATTTCAACCAAAAGGGTTATTATGACTCTTATTCAGAGATACAATCAGAACATCCTGATGCGATAATACTATTCCGTATGGGTGACTTTTATGAGGTGTTAGGTGATAATGCTCAAGAAGCAGCCGAGGCACTTAATTTAACGCTTATGTCACGAACAATTAACGGAGAAAAGATACCAATGGTCGGATTTCCGTCCTCTTATCTTGAAGATAACGAAAACTTGCTTGTTGAAATCGGTTATAAAATATTGACCGTTGAGCCGGAGGATATAGCGGAAAGAGCAAGCTTGCGTAACAAAGCACAGGAAGTTGCAAAGCAAAATAATTTGCCTTTTTCCGATAAATTCAGTATGGGTTTCGAAGATGATTTCGATACGGCAGTTTATGACGGAAGTATGTCAGCTGATGATTATGAAAAATTACAGCAAGCTGACATCGAACCAAAAGCCGACCGTCCGACAATCACTTGCGACTGGAGCGAACATTCTGCGTTTGAAGATGGCAAGACTTATTCGGTAGCAGATTTTGACAGAATTATGAAGTCTGCCGATGATGAATGGGTCAGACTCAGACAGTATGAGCAAGACACATATGGCAATGATATGGACGCAATATATCAAGCTTACGAAGATGGTGAAATTGACGGAGTTCATCAAGGCTATGCCAAAACAAAATTCATTATCAATATGCCCGACGGCACAAAATACACAGAGCGGCAGGATATAGGCGACGGTGACGGCGGTGTTATTGACTTTTTAAGGCAGTATGATAACTATAAAAATCTTGTGCCAATACTTGAACAGGAAAGAGATAACGAACCATCACTCTTAACTCCTGTTTATGGGGAAGAATTTGTAAAAGAAGTGGAAGAGCAATCGGACAATTTGTCCGCTCAGCAAAAGCGAGAAGATGTTATTTTTTCTTCTGATGGTAAAAACTATGTAATCACAGATGATAATTTTGCTGATGGTACAAAAAGTGAGCGTTATGCCAATAATATTAACGCAATAAAAACGCTTAAGGAAATTGAAAGCAGCAACAGACAGGCTACACCAGCAGAACAAGAAATACTTGCAAAGTATGTAGGTTGGGGAGGTCTTGACAGCTACTTCAAAGCTGAAAACAACGCACAACTAAAAGCTCTACTAAACGATGATGAGTATAAAGCTGCATTAGCAAGCACACTTACATCATTCTATACACCTCCTGCAGTTATCCGAGCAGTGTATAATGCACTTAATAACTTAGGATTTAAAACAGGCAATATCCTTGAGCCAAGCTGCGGTGTCGGCAACTTTATGGGGTTATGCCCGACCAATATGTCAGACAGCAAATTCTACGGAGTAGAGCTTGATGATATATCCGGCAGAATTGCAAGTAAGCTGTATCCGCAGGCTAATATTGCGGTGCAAGGCTTTGAAACAACCAATCTTCCCGATAATTTTTTTGACGCTGCAGTCGGTAATGTTCCGTTTGCTCAGCTTAAAGTGCTTGATAAAAAGTACGATAAATATAATTTCCTTATTCACGATTACTTTTTTGCAAAGACATTGGATAAGGTAAGACCGGGCGGCATAATTGCTTTTATTACTTCTAAGGGTACAATGGACAAAAAGTCCTCTAAAGTAAGAAAATACATAGCACAGAGAGCGGAACTTCTCGGAGCAATCAGACTTCCAAATGATACTTTTTCAAAGACCGCCGGAACGGAGGTTACTTCCGATATTCTGATACTGAAAAAGCGTGAGAGAATGATTGACATTGAGCCTGATTGGGTACATCTTGGCAAAGATGATAACGGTATTACAATTAACAGCTACTTTGTCGAACACCCGGAAATGATACTCGGCGAAATGCAAGAAGTTTCAGGACCGTTCGGAGCAAAAGCAGAGTGCATTGCTTATGAAAATGCAAATCTTGAGGACTTGCTGAATGAAGCTGTATCTAATATTGACGGAGAGTATAAAGCACAGGCAATTGAAAAGCTCTTTGAAGATACGGAAGATGATGAGGACGCAGACTTAATTCCTGCTACTCCTGATGTTAAAAATTTCTCTTATACAGTTGTTGACGGTGATATATATTATCGTCAAAACAGCATTATGGAGAAACAGAAGCCTAATAAAACCGCCGAAAAAAGAATAAAAGCTCTTGTTAAAGTAAGAGAGGCTCTTCGAGAAGTTCTTAATAATCAACTTGAGGATATGCCTGATGAGGTTATTGCAAACTCTCAGCGAAAGCTCAATATTATCTATGATAAGTTCGTCAATGAGTACGGTTATATTAATTCAAAAGCAAATATGAAGGCTTTCGAAAAAGATAACTCAATCAATTTGCTTGCATCACTCGAAAAATTTGACAGTGAAAAGAATTATAAAGGCAAATCGGATATTTTTAGCAAGCGAACAATTCAACCGCATAAAGCTGTTGATAAAGTCGATACAGCATCTGACGCACTTGCGGTATCAATTTCAGAAAAAGCAAAGATTGACTTGGAATATATGAGTCAACTCTACGGCAAATCTGTTGATGATATTATTGATGAGCTTAAGGGGGTAATATTTAATGTACCCGGAACGGACGTTTATCAAACTGCTGATGAGTATCTGTCAGGCAATGTAAGAGAAAAACTCAGAACAGCTTTATCATATAGTTACGATAAGCCGGAGCAATATGACAGCAATATAACCGCACTTAAAGCTGTTCAGCCCGTTGACTTAACTGCAACTGAGATTGATGTTCGTTTAGGTGCAACTTGGTTGCCTGTTGATGTGGTAAGGGACTTTATGTATGAAACTATAGGAACTCCCCGATACATAAGGGATTCGATAGATGTTTCGTATTCTGAATATAATTCCGAGTGGAGAATATCACATAAGAGCTTCGATAAATCTGTAAATGCAGTCAGCACATATGGTACTAAGAGAATCAATGCTTACAAAATACTTGAAGATACACTCAATTTAAGAGATGTAAAAATATTTGATAATGTTTTTGAGGACGGCAAGGAAAAAAGAATACTGAACAAGGAGGAAACAGCCATTGCTCAGAGTAAGCAGGAGCTTATAAAGAGTCGCTTTGCAAGTTGGATTTTTTCAGACAGAGATAGACGAGAAAGACTTTGCCGTCTTTACAACGAAAAATTTAACTCTGTTCGTCCTCGTGAGTATGACGGCAGTCACCTCATTTTTGATGGAATGAACAGTGAAATACAGTTAAGAGAACATCAGAGAAACGCAGTAGCTCACGCAATATACGGCGGAAATACATTACTCGCACATACCGTCGGAGCCGGAAAGACCTTTGAAATGGTCGCTATCGCAATGGAGAGTAAGCGTTTAGGTTTATGCAATAAGTCGCTGTTTGTTGTACCAAATCATATTACTGAGCAAATGGGTATTGAATTTATGCAGCTCTATCCTGCCGCTAATATCTTGGTTGCGACAAAGAAAGACTTTGAAACAGCGAACAGAAAGAAATTCTGCAGCCGTATAGCAACGGGAGATTACGATGCAGTTATCATTGGTCATTCGCAATTTGAAAAGATACCGATGAGCATTGAAAGGCAGCGTCAGATTATCGAAACGCAGATTGATGATGTTATTGAAAGCATTGCGTTTGCACAAGACAACAACGCTGAAAACTTTACAATAAAACAGCTCGAAAAAACAAAAAAGAATTTGGAAAACAAACTACAAAAGCTCAACGACCAATCAAGGAAAGATGATGTTGTTACCTTTGAGGAGCTTGGTGTAGACAGATTGTTCGTTGACGAAGCACACTACTACAAAAACTTGTTCCTTTACACTAAAATGCGAAATGTAGCAGGTGTAAGTCAGACCGAAGCACAGAAGTCAAGCGACCTCTTTATGAAGTGCCGTTATCTTGATGAGATTACAGACGGTAAAGGTATTATATTTGCAACAGGTACTCCTATAAGCAATTCAATGACAGAGTTATACACAATGCAGAGGTATTTGCAGTACAACAAACTTGTTGATTTAGGATTGAGTAATTTTGATGCGTGGGCTTCTACCTTTGGTGAAACGGTAACAGCACTCGAACTCTCCCCGGAAGGCAATGGGTACAGAGCCAAGACAAGATTTGCTAAATTCTTTAATTTGCCTGAACTGATGAGTACCTTTAGGGAAATTGCAGACATTAAAACCGCTGATGTTTTAGATTTAGATGTTCCTGAAGTAGAACGACATAATGTTCTTACCAAACCATCAGAGCAACAAAAAGATATTCTCGCCGGACTTGCAGAAAGAGCGGAAAATGTTCGTAGTAGTGCTGTTGACCCTTCGACAGATAATATGCTCAAGATTACTAATGACGGCAGAAAACTTGCACTTGACCAGCGCCTTATCAATCCTATGCTGCCTGATTTTGAGGGAAGTAAATTGAATGCTTGTGCGGATAATATTTTTTCTCTGTGGGATAAAACAAAAGAAGATAGACTTGCACAGATGGTTTTCTGTGACATATCTACTCCCAACGGCGCAGGAAAATTTAATGTATATGACGATTTAAAAGAAAAACTCATAGCAAAAGGTGTTCCCGAAAACGAAATTGCATTTATTCACGATGCTAAGACTAATCAGCAGAAGCAAGATATTTTCAGTCAAGTAAGAAGTGGCAAAATAAGGGTTATTATCGGCTCTACCAGTAAAATGGGAGCGGGTACTAACTGTCAGGATAAACTTATAGCCTTACATCACCTCGATTGCCCTTGGCGTCCTGCAGATTTACAGCAGCGTGAAGGCAGAATTATAAGACAGGGCAATAAAAATTCTTTGGTACATATCTATAGCTATGTAACTGAAAATACTTTTGATGCGTATTTGTATCAGCTTGTTGAAAACAAGCAAAAGTTTATAAGTCAGATAATGACGAGTAAATCACCTGTTCGTTCTGCAGAAGATGTTGATGAGCAGGCTCTATCCTACTCTGAAATCAAGGCTCTTGCAAGTGGTAATCCGCTGATAAAAGAGAAGATGGATTTAGATGTTCAGGTGTCAAAGCTCAAAATTTTAAAAGCAAACTTTTTAACTGTAAAGTACGAACTTGAGGATAAAATTGCTAAACAATTCCCTTATAAGATTGCTGAGGCTAAATACAAAGTCGAAAAGATAGAAAAAGACATAGCTCTTGCTCAAAGTCATATTACCGATGATTTTGAACTTAAAATTAAAGGCATTACTTATAATGACAAAAAAGAAGCAGGACAACAACTGCTTCTTGCTTGTGATAAAAGCATTGGCTCTGATAAAGTCAGAATTGGTGAATATAAAGGCTTTATTCTCGACCTAAGATTTGACTCTTACCATAGTAATAAATATATTTTAACGCTTAATGGCTCTGCTCATTATGATGTTGAATTAGGTCAGGATATTTTCGGCAATTTGACGAGAATTGATAATGTACTTAAGTCCTTGCCCGGTGAGCTTGAAAAAGCAAAAAATGAACTTTCAAAGGTTGAGAGCGACTGTGATTCAGCAAAAGAAGCTGTCAATACCACTTTTGACAAAGAAGAAGAGCTTAATACGAAACTTGCTCGACTTAAAGAACTTAACGCTATTCTTGAAATGGACAATTCGTCCAATAAAGCAAATAAGAAACAAGATATAGTAGAGAGTAGTGATGATGAGTATCACTATGCCAAGGTCAACGAAAAGCAAAAAGACATTCTTTTTTCTGAGGGTTACAAAGATTTTGCACCCTCGGATGACGGAGGAAAATTTATCGTAAAATATCCTGCTGCTGACAAAGTCAAAGTGCAACAGTTGCTCAACAATAATGCTATTAAATTATAACGAAAGGTCGGTAAATATGAATACAACAGTAAAAAACGAGGTAATGTTACCGGAATTTGTAAGTCAGCTTATCAGAATTGCTAAATCTGAGGGTATGAACAATGACAGTAACGACATAGAGAAGTTTGGCAAATATGTTGCAGAACTTCAGACTCAAATTATTGCTTTAGAAAAGCAAATTGAAGCTATGAATAAAAGTCTTGAAAACCTGCAAGACGAAAAGATTAAAGACGCTCAGGAAACAATGATTAATGAGAGCAAAAATAAAGTTTCAAATTTAAAATTATATGGAAAAAAATGCAGCAGCACATTGAAATCACTTCTTATGACATTCAGACTGAAAGGTAGTAATGCTTTCAAAACAGCTTTGAAGGCAACAAAATTTGATTCGCTTGTAAAAGAAGGTGCAAAACTCTATCATTCAGCTTCGGAAACATTCAAAACAAGTGCGGAACGAACTAAGTTGCTTTCTAAAGAATTGGGCGGAGTAAGACATTCCGCCGCAAATGTGGTAGCAGTGCTTGCTGGCAAAGATATAACCGAAGCTCCAAAGCACCTTGATAATGATAAAGGCTTGCTTCATCTCATTGAAAAAGGTTTTACAGGATTATCGCAGAAATGTGATAAACTTGGCTCTCGTGCGGACAATTTGTCTGATGAAATCGGTTACAGGTATATGAAAATTTCAGCAGAACAAAAGGACATTCTTTCTTCTGAGGGATACAAAGAGTTTTCGCAGTCTGATGATGGAAATTATATTATTAAGTATCCGGCAGAAGAAAAAAACAATATTATTAAAATTGTAAATAATCAGAATAATACAATGAAAAATGTGAGGTAATTGATATGACAAACAAAAAAGTAATTTATCAGGATATACCGATTGAAAATGCTCGTAAATCTGTTGGAACAATTGAAAAGCTCCGTAACCGAGATACTGACGGTGACGGAAGATGCGATTTTGTTGATAATAATTACAATAAACCTTCTGATGTTTACTTGAAACTTAGCGAAGAAGAGTATCAACGCTTGTTGCAAACAAAGCGTGACGAATATATCAGCAATACACGCAAGTCCGGTGATCACTACATAGTTAAATGTAGTGAAGCTAACAAAGATGAAGTCGTAAGGTTAATCAGAACTGTAAAACATTCAATGCCAATGACATAAGAGGTGAACATAATGAGTGATAACTTTACCGTTCAGCCACCGAATACGCTGTCGCAAGTTATAATAACTCCTCTTCAGCAACCACGAAGAGGAACGGTTGCTCTTGCTAATGTGACTGTTGATGATACTATCACTATTAACAGCATTGCTCTCAAAGAAAGCAAATATGGCGGTCTGTATGTAAAAATGCCTGCAAAGCTAACTAAAGACGGTACATACATTGACGTTGCACATCCGTTTAACAGCAAGGTCAGGCAGACGCTTAATGATAAGCTGATTGATATGTACGAAACAGGTCAATTTACTTATATTGACAATGCTACAAGCAACAAGAAATATTCACCGCAAGTAAGAATTGTAAATTGCTCTAAATATAGTGAGGGAAATACCTTTCTTGCTCGTGCGGATTTAGTAGTATCTTCTTTTGTGGTGCATAATGTAAAACTTAGGCATACAGACAATGGTAATTTAACAATCAGTATGCCGGCTTACTTATCTTCTACCGGTGAATACCGCTCAATTGTAGTGCCAAAGAGCAAAAATTCTTATCAGTTGCTTAATAAGGCATACATCAATGAGTACAACACTGAGTATATGTACAAAAGAGCAACTGATGATAATATTAAGCGGTTAAAAAAAGCCGGTGTAGAGTTTCAGCTTGCAAAGTCAGCAACTGACAATCTCATTAAATTTAAAGCTACTGATGCCAATAAGGTAATGTCAGTTATAAATCAGGCAACAGTTTCAGCACCAAAAATCATAGGATAAATTTTTAAAGAGGGAGTATTGATTGCTCCCTCTTTTGTTGTTTAAGGAGATGGTCATATTGTCACAACCAAGTCAAAATATCTTGCGTAATCGTAAGAAAAGCAAAAAACCTATGATTATTATGCTAAGCATTATGTTTGTTATCTTTTTTCTGTTGGTGTCATTAGGTATTTATTCTGTCCTTAATTATAGTTATGAAAACAATATAACTATACAGGATATGAAAAATTTTCAGTTACTGACAGCTATCAGCAATATGTTTTCATTTGATTTCTCTTTGCCGTTTGGAATTGAGATAATTAAGCAAATTTTAAAAATACATCTTTCGCTTTGGTGGGTCTATCTTATAGTTGCCGCATTAATATGGATAATGTTTTTATCAGCAGACAGAAATGATTTCAAGGGAATGGAACACGGTTCTGCCAAATGGGCAGATGATGAACTGATAGAAGAATTTTCAAATCCCGAAAATGCAATACCTGTTGCAAAAGATTTCTATGTACCGATTGACGGCTCTAAAACAGCTAATCTTAATGAAATAATGATAGGCGGTTCCGGTGCAGGTAAGACCTTCAGAGGTATTAAGCCACACATTATGCAAATGCTTGGAAGCTATGTAGTAACAGACCCAAAAGGTGAGCTGTATAGAGATTTATCAAGAATGCTTACAGCAAACGGATATAAGGTGAGAGTCCTCAATCTTAAAGATTTACATTACAGCAATTCCTACAATCCTTTTGTATATCTTAAATCAGAGCAGGATGTTTTTTCGTTATCTGACTTGTTTATGAAAAATACAAAAGGCGAGGGCGAAAAGGAGGACTTTTGGAGCGGTGACGCACAGAAAATTCTATCAATGCTTATGCTGTATCTGTTCAAGGACGATACGGAAATTAAATCGTTCGGCAGAGTGGTTCGTTTAGTCAACAGCGTTGCGTATGCTGACAATCAGATTGATATGTCCTGCGAGCTTGCAAGATGTATGAATAAGCACGCCGTTAAGTACCCGAATGATTTTGGAACAATAAGCTGGACAGGCTTTCAGGGACTTCCACAGGAAACAATGGCTTCGGTTCTTGAAGTATTATCTAACAGACTCACACTGTTTGCTACAACCGACTTGGACGCAATCACATCAACTAATGAGATGGACTTTGATATGGTCGGTGTCGAAAAAACTGTAATATTTCTTGTTTTACCCGCAGCAAGAAACACATACAAGGCAATTTCAAATATCTTCTATACTCAGCTGTTTGAGCGACTTATGTATATAGCCGATACGAAGTACAACGGCTGTTTGCCTCTGCTTGTAAGCTGTGAAATGGACGAATTTGCAAACATAGGTGAAGTACCTTCGTTTAATGAAATTCTCTCTGTAGTCCGCAGCTACAACATAAGAATATGTATTGTGTTGCAAGGTATTTCCCAGCTTAAGGCTATCTACGAAAAAACATACGAAGCTATCATCGGTAACTGTGATATTTTTACTTTCTTGGGGTCAAAGGATAAGGATACACTTGACTATGTTTCCGCTAAACTCGATAAAATTACCGTTCGTGGTGACAGCAGAAGTTTTAATCGTGGTATGTCAAACGGCGGAGGTGGTCAAGATACCGAAGCGTATATTGAAAGACCTCTGCTCTATCCTAACGAAATCAAAAAGGCAATTAAACCAAAGGGTAAAAACCGTAAGTACGGCGGCTGCTGTATCGTTTTCGTTGGATACGAAGACCCGTTTTACCTGCCAAAATTTGATACTCCGTCGCACCCACGCTTTGTCGAGTGTGGCTCGAAACACAAAGAGTTTGTGCATAATTGTACAGATGTTTCTGTTGTATATATGCCAATATGGACGCAGCGATTAATTGAATATCATAAAATGTACGATAAGCATAATACACAATCTAAAGAAGAGCTAAAGGCATATGAAGAAGAAGTCAAAATACAAAATGAACAGGAGCAAGCAGAGCTTGAAGCTGAATTTGAACGCAATAATGTTCAAATCGAACTTCCTGCGAATGAAGAACCGTCAGAAGAAGAATATGAGGAATACTGCGAAAGTGTTGACAACGGAGAGTTACCTCCTGTGCAGGATTTTTCAGATGAGCCTTATGAGGACGATTTTATGTTTGACATAAGTCCTGTAGTTGAAAAAATAAAGGAGATGCAACAAGAAAATGAATAGTGTTGAAGATACTGCTCAGACAATGTTTGCTACACAAACTGTTAAAGGCGTAGTGCAACAAGCAACATCAATCATTATTAATAAAGCGATTTACGGAAACAACGGAAAAAATCATAATGTTGTAACCGAAACAGCACAACAATCCGTGCAACAGAAAAGCAATAATGTAAATGAATTGTCAAGCAATATTAAGCTAACAGGGCAATTCACTGATATTGCTTATGCTGACACAGACAAAATCACTGAAAAAGCTATATCTGAACTGTGTAAGGATGACGAAAAGCTCTTAAATAATGTAATGGATACATACAACAACGCTGTTAACGACGGCTTGCTCAAGCGTGAGTGGTCGAAAGCCGAGAGTGATGTAATCTATACTCTTACCGACAAAGGCAAAGAGCTGGTCAATTCAGAGGATTTTAAAAAGCAGCTCGAAAAAAACATCAAGAATACATTGTACAACGAAAACTTTAAAAATACAGCCGTGGTAGAATTTACCGGAACTAAAGATGATGTAAATGTATTTAGGTATGTAGATACACTCAATATCAAATCCTTTGATAATAACCCCGTTATGAAAAAAATGTTTGATATGCTTAAAAAGTATGAGTTTATTAGCGTAGATGAGAACGGCAATGCAAAGCCGACTGATAAACTTAATACCTATTTTGCCCAGCAGGACAGAAAAGGTATTAAGACAAATCTCAAAATTACAAAAGTTACACCTGATAATATGCAGCAAGCGGCAGATAAAATACAAAAAGCGAAACAAGCAGCACAAGCGACAAAAAAGAATGCCGAAGTAGCTACTAAGGCTGCTAAAACAACGGTAAATGCGGCTGCTAAGACGGGAGCGGCAACTGCTACAGCCGGGGTTTCTATTGCTGTTGACGTTAGTAAAAAAGGTTTTGAGTTACTAAAAAAATCAAGCAACAGTTTTAGTACACAAAATCACATAAATAAGTCATAAAAGAGAGTTTTAATGCTCTCTTTTTTATTTTATAAAAGCGGACAATTTGTCCGCTTAATTTTTTAGAAAGGGGTTTTCAAAAATGAAAATCAATGTTAAGAAAGCAGGAAAAAATATTATTAAAGCATATGCAACGGTAGCTGTTATTGCTAATACAATTGCTTTAAATGTTTCGGCGTCCGCACTTCCTGAGGGTATGCCTGATAATGTTGATACAAGCAGTTATGATGCAATTGTAAGTATTGTATTTTGGGCAGCCGGTATTATTATTGCTTCAGCCTCTATGGTTCCCGGATTTCACGCAATGAGCGAAGGTAAAGCTAATGAAGATAAGAGAGGATTTAACTCCGGTCTTACAGCTGTAATTGTCGGTGCTGTTTGTAGTATCGCGTGTGTTGCTGTGCGATATATCTTTTTCTGATTTTCAAAAAAATTGTGGCTGTACATTTATGTATGGCCACAATGGAGGTGCATTTTTGATTGAAAAAACGTATTAATAAAAAAACAAATCGTAAAATAATCGGTATAGTTTTTATCGTTGTTACATTGTTATCAATATCTTCCATTTCGGCTTTTGCGGTATCAACTTCCTGGGGACTTGTTCTTGATAGAGTTGATACAAGCTATTTTCATTCGTTTGTAGATAAAAGTGATTGGTCAGAAGTCAGAAAAAGATGTTATAACAATGCTTATGATTTATCGTCTAAGTTCAATGGTTATTTGGTAAATACCAATCCCGAACAGAATATTGTTAATCAACTTAATTATATTCGTGCGAACGGTGACCAAGTATTAGCAGCGAACTATGGCTCGGAATGGAATAATTTATATTCAGAAATAAGCAATTTAATAGATGATGTGGATCAAATTTGTGGTGGAGGTAGTAATATTCCTGTTGTAAATGGTAAAGAAGTTACAACTGAAGTATATCAAAATATGATTAGTAACATCACGGATAAATACAATGAACTTTATCAATTAACTACTAAAATTTATTCATCTTATACATCAGCAAAATTTACTGCTTCCGATACTGTTGAAATTCTTGGAAAAAACGGATATGAGATATTTACAACTTTGTGGAATGAACTCGGTGTGCTGATTAAAGCAATCGGTACAGGTTCTACATCTACATCATATTTATTCGGTGTTTCCTGGACTTCGGATAATATTAAAGATATAGCTAATACGGTAAGTCCTATTATTAAGGCTTTTGCATATGGTTTGGCTGGTGTGCTATTTGGTATAAATGTATCTCGTTCGGCTTTACAGTTTGAGTTAATGGAAGCTAAAGGGCTTTTTAAAATATTTGCAAGAGTCTTGCTTATTAAAGTCTGGATAGACTTATCTATAAACATATGTATATATGTCTTAGCAATAGTTAATAGTTTAACTTCTCAAGTTATAAATACATTTACATACAGTCAGACTATTTTTGATGCATATAATGCGAGCAGCAATCAATCTGTGGTCGATAACGATGCTTTTGGAGGAATAGGAGCTATTATTAATCTTATTACTTCTTTTTCACACAGTTTGCCTGAACTAATACTTGAAGGTGCTGTTATATTCTGCATACTTAGCGTTGTTATTAAACTTATTGCGAGAGGATTTGAAATAACAGCATTAGTTACTATTTCGCCATTATTCTTTTCTACTTTAATTGGAGAAGAAACAAGACCCTATTTTAAAAAATTTATGGCAGCGTTTTTATCTACTTGTTGTTATTTGCTTTTTGTAGCAGCAGTATATGCTGTCGGCACTGTATGGATAAGTGATAGCCTTACATCTGCTTCAACTGCACAGGGCGTATTATCTTGGTTCGGTAAAAATTTTGCAACAGCTTTAATTCTTATAGCTTGTTGTCATATTGTTAGAAAGCCACCAAAAGTTTTGACAGATTTAGTTTCAGTGTAGTGGGAGGTTAATATGAGAAAAGTACAGATGACGAAGCAACAAACTATCAGACCTTATGAAAAAATGTTTGGATTGACAATTAAGCAAATTATAGGAATAGTTATAGGTGGAGTGACGGTAATAGCTACACTTGTTATACTGTTATTCGTTTTAAAATTACCGACGGAATTAGTTATGGCATTGATTTTTGTAGAAGTAGTTTCTACAATTCTTATAAGTATAGTAAGAGTGAACGGTATGAGCCTTATCAAACATTTTATTGTGTGTATGAAAGGTCCTGTTTACAGACCTTACCAAAGCAAAGGAGCTAAATACTATGAAGAAAACGACGAGTAAAATATATGTTGAACAGGAAAAAGAAAACCCGCAGAGAAAAAAGTCACAGTCTAAAAAAGTAAAGAAAACCGCTCAGGATACTATTCCTTTTGACGAGATTTATGATAATGGCATTTTTCGTATAGGTGATACATATTCCCTGATTTTTTATATTCCAAACATTGATTATAAGGTGTTTAAAGATAATGAGCGTAACGGCATATACAAAAGGTATCAAAAACTTCTTAACTGTTTGCCGTCTGAGGTTAAATATCAAGAATTTATTGTTAATACAGACATTGACATTAATAATTATGTAGATGCTTTAGTTCCGCAATACAATGGTGTTTGTACTCAAGAAATATATGATAGCTTTGTTGAGAAGCAAAAAGCTATCATCGCAGAAGCCGAGAACAGCTCTTGTGAACAGCAAATATATGGTGCTCTTTCATTTAAGCCTGTTGTGAAAATGGATAGTATCAATGTACTTTTTAAGCATTATAATGAAATTGCAGCTCAGTTTGCTGAGATTAATATCAAGACTGAACTTCTCCCGCCTGAGAAAAGTTTTGAAATCATTCATCGCATTTACCACTTTTCTAATCCTGAACAGTTTTTACTCCCTACATCTTTTTTCAATGTAGATGTAAATCTTAAAGATTATCTTGCACCGTCATCATTTAAGTTTGCTTCCAAATACAATGAAGTCGGCTTAGATTATTCTTGTGTGATGTTCGCAAAAAGGTTTTCAAGAACTTGTGATGATGAGTTTGTTATGGACTTGCTTGACAATTCTTCTAAAATCATTGTCAGTAAGCATTTTTCAAGACTTGAAAAGGACACGAGTCTTGATATTCTCAAGGAACAGATGAATGACCTACAAGGTAGAATTGACCGTAGACTTGAGATAAATTATAAGCGTAGTGGTGCAAGTGGTGGTAGTAGTTTCATTCCTTGGTCTTTGCAGAGGAGAAAAAAAGAGCTTGAAGCTCTTGAGGAAAAATTATCATCTACAGACTGTGATTTGTTTGAATTTGCTATGTATATCTATGTTGCAGCTAACAGCCTTAAAGAACTCAATGACCTAAGAGATTATATTAAGCAAACAGCTCGCAGACATCAGGTTACACTTGATGTACTGACAGGCGCTACAATTCAAGAAAAAGGTTTGCAGTGTATATTGCCATTTGCTCAGCCGGCTTTGTCCGATGATAAAACTTTGCTGGGGCAACCGTTTTACTTCGCTACTGATGAGGTAGCGAATCTCATTCCTTTTACTTATCAAAACAATATTATCCAGTCGGGAATATGCTACGGCATTAATCAGATTACGCATATGCCGATTATTATAGACAGAAGTGAGGGACTTAACGCTAACGGCTTTGTCGTCGGCACTTCGGGTGCAGGTAAATCAATGGCAGGCAAGTTGGAGTTTCTGAACGGAGCATTGAAGTATCCTGATGATGTATTTATTTTTCTTGACCCTGAGAGGGAATATATGGCAGCAATGACTAAGAATAATGCTTTTGACGCACAGGTGATTACTGTTTCGCCAAACACAAATACGCATATAAACTTATTTGATACTGATATAACATATACAGACGAGGGTCAATCCGCCGTCGCTCTCAAGACAGACTTTATAATGACATTTTGCGAATGTGTAAAAGGCTCTGGGCTTACTGCAAACGAAAAAACTGTACTTGACAGATGTGTAAACTTAGTGTATCAAGATTTCTTGGCTAATGATGGTGACAAAAAATATTTGCCTACGCTCGTAGATTTCTACAACATTTTGCTTGCCCAGACCGAAAAGGAAGCAAAGGATATGGCACTTAAACTTGAACTGTATGTTAAAGGTAACTTCAGCACATTTGCTCATCATACCAATGTTGACCTTAACAAGAGAATTATTATCTATGATGTACAAGAAATGGGCAAGCAGCTCTCTGACATTGGCTCTCTTGTAATTCTTGAAAGTATTTGGCAAAAGGTTATTGAAAACCGAAAACGAGGTATTCGTACTTGGTTTACTACGGATGAGTTTTCTATGTTCTTCCGAGATACAAACGGTGTGTTTAGAACAGGCGATTTCTTCGAAAACGTGTATAAAAGAATTCGTAAGTATGGAGGTGTAGCGTCAGGTTACACACAAAATATGTCAGAAGTTATGGAAAGCCCGCAGGCAACAAAAATGCTACAAAACAGCAATTTTTGCATTATGTTGGCTCAGAATGAAACAGACTTAGATAAGATTAAGAGTATGTTCAAATTATCAGAAAAACAGGCGGCTTATCTTGATATTGATGAGCCCGGCAAAGGTCTGATTAAGAACGGTAAGCAGATAATCCCATTTGATAATCAGATTAATAAAAATTCAGCTGTGTACAAGTTGTTCTCAACCAAAATGGCTGACCAAAAGAAAGAGTGATGATACAATGAATGTATTAATTGTAGCCGACAGGGTCAACGGCAAAGCATATACGGATATTATTAATAAGCTGAAAAATACTAAAACCATAGGTGTAATTAATACAGTATCTCAAACATTAGTTACAGAAATTGGAACTCGCTATACACCTAATGCAATAATTATTGATACGGCAGTAGATTATAATAATCTTTTGCCGCAGATAACCGAACAGATAGGCAATACATACAACTACATCAAAATAGTAGTATTGGCAGAAGCAGACGAGAGCAGAATATTCCCGTCTGCTTCTGTAATTAAAGGTGCAATATCAAGTGCTAAGCTCGCTCAGATACTTGAATCAACAGGGGATAATGTTGTGACCGGCATTGACAATGAGAGCAAAGAAGTTCCAAAGCCTGTAGAAAAAGCACCTAAGAAAACACCGACTCGAAAGCCGAAAAAAATTAAGAACAAGAAAAAGAGGAAAGACTTTAAATTTAATCCGCTACTGTTAATTCCTTTTGTAGCTGTTGTGGTATTGATTGTTGTTGCACTGTGTGTCAAATCCTGTAATAAAGCAACGTATAAACCATCAGCAGAAACAACATCAAGTATTACAGAAGTTGTTACTACTACAGCTAATCAAACTCAACCTGTATCAATCCAAAGTGTAACCATTCCTGCGCAGGCAACAGTGTCCGTTGCAACTGTTGCAGCCGACAATACTCAACCTGCAACTGCTGCCATTGCTACCGTAAGCAATAGCCATCAGAACGACACAAAAGAAGAAAGTCGTTTCAAGAGCGAGAGTAGAAATAATAATAATCAAAGCAACAACAATCACAACTCAAATGATAATCAGAATAACAACGGTGGAAACAACTCAGGTTCTCATAGTTATGTTACAGTAAGCAAGCCCGAATATAATTATTCAAGCAATCAGAGTAAGGATATAGAGGTAAGTGGTATATCACTTAATTATCTTTCAAAAACTTTAACAGCTGGTGAAAGTATAAACTTATCTGCTAATATAACTCCCTCGAATGCAACAAATAAGTCAGTCAGCTGGAGCACATCAAATTCTAATGTAGCTACAGTAAATGACGGCTATGTAGTTTCCCGTTCTGCGGGTACAGCTTATATAACTGCAACTGCCGGTAATCATTCTGCAACTTGCACTGTTGTAGTCAAAGAAAGGGAAACTCAAGACAGTGTATACATAACACCGGCTGAAAAGTATTGTAATATTAATGAGGTGATCACCTTTACTCTTGTTAATGCAAATAACTGTTCATTCAATATTAGCAACCCAAGTGCAGTTCAAATAATAGGCGGAGGAACAAATAGAATACAAATTAAAGCGAAATCAAGAACAACGGTTACTATTACGGCAACCAATAACAGCACAGGCAGAGAATATACAGCAAAATTAATTATTGAATAAGGAGATATAAATTCTATGGTAATTTGCTATACAACTAAGGAAAACATTAATCATTACACAACTGATTACGATAACATTGACAGATTCACCGAGGAGCACCCATATGCGACGATATGGTATGCGTTTAACGAAAAAGATGATGTTTCTTCAGCTAACGTTGAAAGAGAAAAGTGCCCTATTTGTGGCAGTGCTATTTTAAAAGGGCAAAATAATTACTACTGCTCAAATTATAAAAATGGATGTCAATTCTCTTTGTCATTCTTGATTTGTGGTAAAAAATTGACTGCAACTCAACTTATTATGTTGCTTAGGCAACACAGAACAAAAACTATAAGCGGATTCAAAAGTAAGACCGGTAAACCTTTCAGTGCAGTTCTGCGTTATGATACCAAAACAGCAAAGTTGCATTTTGAATTTCCTAATGCGAAGTAAGTCAAAAAGTCTGTTGAAAAAACAACAGGCTTTTTTAATTGCTCTGATATAGAACAACTAAAAAAGCCTATTGTATTAATGAAACGAGGTGAATTTATGAACAGAAATCTTTTTAAAATGCCTAACGATATTTTTGGCGGTAAGCTCTCTGCCGGAGAAATCAAAGTCCTTGCGGCTCTCCATTCGCTACGCTCTAAATCGATATACAGAGGGCAGAAGTATATCAAGGTAAATCAAGCCACAATTGCCCGTATTTGCGGCTTTTCTTCTGCACGAACAGTTTCATCGGCTATTGCCAAACTTTCCTTATACGGCTATATTCGAGCTATTAGACGCTATTATGCCGATTACCATAAGCTGGACGCATATGTATATACCCTGCCGGTTATGAGAAAAAACTATTTCTTTGTTGACCGTAAAATATTTAAGCATAAACTTACATCAGCTCAGTTTAGAATGTATTTATTCTTCTGCAAGGCTGCGAATCCATCTAATAAGCGTTGTTGGAACAGCTTTAATGATATTGCCAACGCTTTAGGAATTAAGCGTACAGTTGTAGTTAAGACTGTAAAGGAGCTTATTTCAATGAAACTCATAAGGAAGTATAGAATTAAAAAAAGTGACGGCAGCTTTTCTGATAATCATTACAAGGTTATTCCTTTGAAATATACCTATAAATTTAGGAGAAAAAGGAAAAGACCTTGCCGCTCACTACTTCGACAAGGTCTAAATATATGCTATAAATTAGCATATGCATCTTCACTTACAAGTGTAAAACAAACGGTTGCATTTGTCAAGAGGAAAAGTAGGAAAAATTTATTTTTTGTAACAAGGGGTAGTCCATTTTTTTGCAGTACATATGATAGTACCCACTTTTATACCAACAGAAAAAAGAATAGAATTAGATTATACTTAAAGTATAGATGTAATTTAACCTTATATCACTTAAAAAATCCGTTCAAATGCAATGACTCGCACAGCAAGCGCAAAAAATGAACTTGTATTGCGTTTTTCTTATTCTGCTGGTTATCTTGCAAATATGCTGATTGTCTGATATAATGTTCAAGTAAGGAAACGGTGGCGGCTGTTTCAGCTCCCTTGCGAAAGGGGGTGAGTATCTTAATGACTGATGTAATTTTATTACTCACATTTGCTATTGCTTTGACAGTAGTAAATGAAATCATAAAGAACATAAGAAAGAAATAACCGCCCTGTACTGCGAATACAAGGCGGTTGTCATTTAATATAACCATTTTGTAAGCGAAACAGCTAAAACCGTTTCTTTACACTATTATATTATCACAATCAAAAATTTATGTCAACAGTCACAGAGTTTTCTGTGGCTGCTTTTTGTTAAGCGGACAAATTGTCCGGTTGGGAGGTAGTTAATTTTATGAGTATAATTATAATTTCAATATTCTACATTTATTATCTGATTGCGGTTAATTATTACCGACGAGAGCTGCATTTCAGATTTATTGCGTACAACAAAATGCCAGGAAAAGATAAAGCACCGATTTCATTTAAGAAGTTGGTGCTTTTTTCTGCAATTATTGTTGCCATTATTACGGTTGTCGGCTTATGTGTTGGAAACAACACACTTATTTTAATAAACACATTACCTGTCATAGCACTGACTTTTCATTTACATTTAATGCGTAAAAGAATTGCCGCAGCAGACAGAAATAATAACAAGGAGGACTAATTATGAAGGTTATAAAAAGCCGTGACGGTCAGGAATATTACAATTTCACAAGGGAGGAAAAAGAGCAGGCAAAACAGATGTCCACGCTCGAATACTTGGAAAGAACATATGGCTACCATTTTACGAAAGCAGGCACTATGATGCGTTGCAAGGAACACGATAGCTTTATTGTGCGTGCTGACGGACGAGGTTGGTATTGGAACAGCAGAGGATTTGGTGGTTCTGATGTTATAGAATTTATGATGAAAGTGGAAAACAAGTCATACGAAGAAGCCCTGATGACACTTTTTAATGTGAACAAAAGTAATTCCGTTGCAGTACCGCAATACAAAAAAGCGGAGCAGCTTCCTCCGGAAGAACTAAAAAAAGATTTGCAAATGCCAGTAGCTGTACAAGGTAAGTACAAACGAGTATTTGCTTATTTAACGAAAACTCGCTGCATAGCTCCTGAAATAGTCAATGAGCTTATGCACAAAAAGTATTTATACGAGGATGTAATGCACAACTGTGTGTTTGTCGGTTACGGAACAAATAAACTGCCGGCATATGCTACTGTGCGTGGCACTTTAACTGATGTGCAGTACAGAAAAGACTCTCCCGGTTCAGATAAGAGTATATCATTTTTTGTTATGGGAAAGGATAATACAACGGTAGATGTATTTGAATCACCTATTGATTTGCTTTCACACGCAACAATGTGCAATATCGAAACAGGTAATCCGCAAGAATGGCTTAACGCTACACGCTTAAGTCTTGCCGGTGTATCTGACAGAGCATTAGAAACTTTTTTGCAAAATCATCAGACAGTCAGACATATAAACTTACGATTAGATAATGACCTCGCAGGCCGAAAAGCTTGTGAGGTCATTTCCGAAAAATACAAAAATCAAGGTTATCGTGTTGATACAATCCTGCCACGCACAAAAGACTACAACGAAGATTTGTGCAGATATGCTGAACTGCACAATATGCCGGACTTGCCTTTACAGCTACCAACAGAAAAAGAAAATCAGGCAGCTTATACTTACTTAACGGAGAAGCTCGGTATAGCACCCGAAATTGTTACTACACTGATTAACAAGAATTATATTTGCTCAGATGCAGAGAATATTTCTTTTGTTGGTCATAATCGAGGTGGATCACCTGTTTATTCTTATAGCGTAAGCATTAACGATAATTCTGTTAGTGTATCGGGGTCAACAAAAAATAGCTTCTACTTAAAAGGTTATGATAAAAGTAAAGTTATTGTATATAAATCTCCGATTGACTTATTGGCTGACGCAACTATGAGCAACCTTACTTTTCGCAGTAAGCGTGAGTGGCTCAATTCAACAAGATTATCTCTTGGCGGAACTGATGATACAGCTTTGCAGAATTTTCTTGCCGAAAATCCTGATGTTAATCACATATGTTTTCAGCTTGGGGGAGAGGAAATTGACATTGAAACGAGCAGGCATTTTTTGCAGAAGTATAATGAAAAAGGATACTCTTGCACCGGTTTTCAATCTGTCGGTCAGAGTATAGTTGAAGAATTAGCTACAATGCGACAAGGTGTACCTCTATCTAACAGCCTGAATTGCAAATAAGCATAGGATAAATGTTGCTTATAAAAGTCAAGTAGATAGTATCTTAAAATCATTAAGAGTTGATGAAAAACAACACGCAGGCACATCAAACGAGTGCCTGCGTGTTGCTTATTGTTCTTCGTGTGTTGAAACATCGCTGTAATTCAATCCGTTAATAAACGAACTTGTAATTGTAATAAATTTTGATGTCATTGTTTCTTCACGCAACAAGTCATAATAAAATTCGAACTCGTAATTACCTAAAGCAGATATTAACAAAATATCTAAACAAACTTCATCACGGTTACGATATTCCATATCTCTTACGAGCTTATTTTTTAAGCTGTATAGCTTAGAAGCTTTACAATTGCGAGCAATGTATTGTCCGTCTAATCGAGCTGAATCAATCAATTCTTTAAGGCTCATTTTAATACTTGGGTCAATTTGTGATGGTTTAACATTAAAGATTTTTGCTAACTTAATTATGTTTTCATTTGATATAGTTTTGTTGCTATCTTCTTCAATATTTTCCCACCTTGCAATCATTGGTTGGTCGCATCCCACAAGCTCAGCGAGCTGAGCTTGTGTGTAATTGAATTCTTGACGATATTCTTTTATAAGATATTTTTTCATTTCGATTGTCCTTTCTCGTTCTCGTAAATATAATCTGCAAGTTCACCGGCGGAAAATAAGGTGAGGGTACACAGGAGCCGGTACTATGTACCCTCTTTAGTTCTTTTGATATTATTCACCATATAGATGAATAGTTAAATCTTCGGTGTATTCGAGATTTAATCTTTTTTTCAATGCATCCAAAATGCAATAACGAACACCATAAAAGTTAAAAGGTAAATGCAAATTTTCGTCAAGTTCTATATCATCTAAACAACTATCAATAAGATTTAATATTTTATCATAACCGTCTACGGTTAAATTGACAGGCAATGAATAACAAACATTATAACGAGAACTTACAACTTTTTGCAAATCTTCTTTTAAATCCTCATTGCTTATAATGCTAAAAAATTCATTGTAAAATTTTTCTGATTGCAATATACTTCTAATTTTATAAGCAATGTCAAATGCATATTTAGTACGATTTCTGCGCATTGTAAGAACTTCATACGAAATAGGTAATTCAACTAAACCAAATTTTGTATAAATTTCAATCTGATAAAAAGCACGATTGTATTTTACATAATCATCACCAAATAAAAAATTAATAGCAGGACCAGAATAATAACTGCGATTATTATAATCTTTAACAGATTGATAATAATTAATAATATCAATTTCTTTGTCAGAGTAACCATCTTCTTTCAAAAATTCAATTTCAACCTTGTCTAATGTTTTCATAATGTTTAACTCCTTTAAATTAATTAAATTTATGCAATGCATAGCGACCATTATCGCTATTATTTTTAATATCATTTTCGTAAACGTCAACAGGAATATCAATGTTGAATGTTGCTCCTTTACATAACCTTACAGCACGAAACTCACCGTCGTTATAAATATATCTAATGTTTCCATCAAAAAACAAATTAGATAAATTACTTTTCGACGGACTGATAATTTTAACATCAAAAAAAGTAAACCAATCATTATAGTTCTCGAAAATATATTTTAAATCGTGAAGAATTTCAACTTGAACTTGAACTGTTTCGTCAAGATTAACATCTTCATCATAAATTTTTTTTATTAATGCTTTAACCTCATCGAGCTTGTCGCTGCTTACAGTCCAGCAACGGTCTGTATCATTCCATTTTGAACCGAGCTTTTTAACTTCACTGACAAAAGTGGCATTATATGGGGTATAAATATCAATTGATGATATATTTTTCTTTAATCTAAATTTATTAGCCATAACTGTAACTCCTTTAATATGTGTTTTTGTTTATCTTACAGTACATATTATAACATATAAAACACATAATGTCAATACATAAAACACATATTTTTTAAATCTTTTTGTATCAGATTAATACGAACAAAAATGTCTTTTTTCTGCTGGTAATTAAATAAGTTGTTATATAAACAACTTATTTTGTTGCTATTAATTCACAATTTGTCGTATTTTGCTTGACATAAGGTATATGTTGTGATACTCTTTAGATACAAAAATCAAAGAGGGGAATAGAAAATGAAAAAACTTATAGCTTTATGTATTGCAACTGCTTTGATTGCAAGTTTAACAGCTTGCAATGGAACAACTACCACAGCTGAATCAGATACATCTGCATCATCTCAGACTGTTGCAACAACAGCACTTCAAACAGAAGCACCAACAGAAGCAACAGAGTATAAAATTCATTTGCCGTATTCGTGCTTTCCGGCAGGAGGGTTACCTACAGATAGTGATTTAATTCTTACTAATGAAGACAGGGAGTGTGGCATAATAAGCAAAGAAAAAGTGTCAACCGGAGGTATGATTATTACAGTCGAAAAAGACAAGTATGACAAGTTGTTGGAACACCAAAAGAATAAGTTGTGTGAGCTTATAGAGCGTGAACAAGCCGATATGTATATAGATAGAATAGAGTACAACGATGATTTTTCGGAAATTGTTGAGTATCAAGTTCCTGAAGAAACTGAGCCTGAGCACAGTTCTGACGATGACCAAAACCGTGCTCTATTGTACACTTTACCATATACAGATTATTCGCATAACCAAGAAATTAATTATGAGAGTGTATATTATCAAGCACTACTAAAGAAAAATGATGACAGCGAAATTATAACCTGTACATATATAGTAAAGGATAGCGAAGGAGAAGTATTAGATACAAGCGTTTACCCTTCAACATAAGGTAATATAAACAGAAAGGGCTTCACCTAAAACAGGTGAAGCCTTTTTCTCTTAAAAACAAAAAAGTAAACAAAACTGTTTACTTATACAAAAATATTATAATAAAATATACTTTAAACATTGACATTACAGGAAATATATGGTATAATTAATCCTGTAAAAAGGACATAAAAGTCCATAGACACCAAAATATCTAGGAAATATCTTGGTGTCCCGCTAACAGAGTATTGGAAGTACCCAGTTGCGTTATGGCTTATTTATAGTGTATTATAACACAAAATAAGCAAACTGTCAACTTTTACTTGCCTGCTCTGACAACGGTCGGACGCAGGTCTTTTTTATACTCAAAACTAAATAAATCAAAACTTCGAACATCAGTACACCTATTGTTCTCAGAGTTACGCCGTGACCATATGCACTTTTGAATGTTGCGAAACATTCTTGCGAGAAGCGAGCCAATATTGTCAGTACCATTATTGCTACAATGTTGCCTAGAACAATGTTAAATAAAAGGGTGAAAGGGAGATAATATTCCCTGTTCAATACTTGGCTGTGCAAATACCGTATGTTCATAACCGGACAATTTGTCCGCTTACAACATATAGTATGCAAAACTCATAAATCGCAGCATTGCGTGAGCCACACACGATTACTAAGTGATTAGCATAATCTAAGACCAAAGGAAAGATGTTTGATGTTTTCTGTTCTAATTAATTTACAAAAATTATATAGCAAAGTGATTTAAGTAGCTTTGCGGCTATTTAAATCACTTTACTTAATTTGGTTGCGGGAGCCGGATTTGAACCGACGACCTTCGGGTTATGAGCCCGACGAGCTACCGAGCTGCTCTATCCCGCGATATTTATTGCCTGTATCTTTACAGCTATATTATAATACACCTTGTTATCAGATTTGTCAAGCCTTTTTATAATATATTTTTAAAAAATCAAAAATATATTTGCAAGCCGTAAATGTTTTGTAATATCGGCAATATTATTCGGGCTTTTTGTTGTTTAGTTTTACTTTGATTATTGCATTTTTTGTATGATATTGGTATAATAAAAGTACAGCTCATTTGCTGAAAAGGGAGGAATTTTTTATGTGTCAGAAAAAACCGTATTACATCACGACACCGATTTACTATCCGTCAGGCAATCCGCATATCGGACATTGCTATACAACTGTTGCTTGCGACTCTATCGCTCGTTACAGACGAATGCAGGGCTATGATGTAATGTTTCTTACGGGTACTGACGAGCATGGTCTTAAAATTGAGCAGAAAGCTGCCGAAAAGGGTGTGACTCCCAAGGAATATGTTGACGAAGTAGTTAAAACCTTCAAGAGCCTTTGGAACTTTATGAATATTGACTATGACAGATATATAAGAACCACCGATGATTACCACATCAAGACTGTTCAGAAGATTTTTAAAGAACTTTACGATAAGGGATACATTTATAAGGGCGAGTATTCGGGTAAATACTGCACTCCTTGTGAGAGCTTCTGGACAGAAAGCCAGCTTGTTGACGGCAAATGTCCGGATTGCGGCAGAGAGGTTACAGAGGCTAAGGAAGAGGCTTATTTCTTCAAAATGGCACCTTTTGCCGACAGAATTGAAAAATTACTTACGGAAACCGACTATTTACAGCCGAAAACCCGTGCGACAGAGCTTGTAAACAACTTTATCAAGCCGGGTCTTGAGGACCTTTGCGTGTCGAGAACTACTTTTAAGTGGGGTATTCCTGTAACTTTTGACGATAAGCATGTTATATATGTGTGGATTGACGCACTTTCAAACTATATTTCTGCGCTTGGTTTTTATAACGACGCTTATAATGATTTTGATAAATTCTGGCCTGCCGATGTGCATATGGTTGCAAAGGATATTATGCGTTTCCACGCTATCATTTGGCCTGCAATGCTTATGGCTCTCGATTTGCCGCTTCCAAAGCACCTTGCGGTTCACGGTTGGATTACTTTTAACGGTCAGAAGATGAGTAAATCACTCGGCAATGTTGTAGACCCGTTTGTACTCGGCAAGAGATACGGCGCAGACGCTATCCGTTATCACATTCTTCGTGAAATGGCACTCGGCGCAGACAGCTCGTTCTCTAACGAAATTATGATAAACCGTATTAACTCCGACCTTGCAAACGGCTTTGGCAACCTTGTGTCAAGAACCGTTGCAATGGTTGAAAAATATTTTGGCGGCACACTTCCTACAGAGCGTGAAGGCGGAGAATTTGACGATGACCTCATCGCAACCGCTACCGCACTTAAGTCGAGCGTTGATGACTTTATTGATAAAATCCAGCTTAACAATGCGCTCGCCGAGATTTTCAAGGTAGTTTCCCGTGCTAACAAGTACATTGACGAAACAGCACCGTGGGTGATTGCAAAGGACGAAACAAAGAAAGCAAGACTTGCAACTGTTCTTTACAATTTGCTTGAAACTATCAGAATCACAGCCACACTTCTCTCTGCATTTATGCCGACTACAATGCCAAAGGCACTTGAGCAGATTGGCGCTTGCGAGAAGTGCGCTACTTACGAAAATGCCGATAAATTCGGTGTTCTTCCGCTTGATGTGACAGTCAAGAAAGGTGAGGCTCTGTTCCCGAGAATTGATGTTGAGAAAGAAATCGAAGAACTCAACGCAATTATCAAGAATAACGAAAAGGTTGACGAAAAGACAGAGAAACTCAAAGAAGAAATTGAGGGCGTTGCTCAGATCGGTATTGACGATTTCTGCAAGGTTGACCTTAGAGTTGCCGAAATTAAGGCTTGCGAGCCGATTAAAAAGGCTAAAAAGCTTTTGAAACTCACAATTTTTGACGGTGTAAAAGAGAGAACCGTTGCTTCGGGTATCGCAAAATTCTATACACCTGACGACCTTATCGGAAGAAAGATTATTCTTGTATCAAACCTCAAGCCTGCAAAGCTCTGCGGTGTTGAAAGCTGCGGAATGATTCTTGCCGCAACTTGCGGAGAAGAAATAAAGGTAATCTTTGTAGACGATATGGAACCCGGCTCAAAAATCAGCTGATTTGTTTTAAATTAAAATTGTTGCCCGATTACGGATTTTCCGTAGTCGGGCATTTTTGTGCATTTATATTCTAATGTTGGGGGTAATATTAACAAATTATGGTTTAGCAAATTGATTTGCCAATCAATTATAAAAGTTTGGTCGACCTTTTCAAAGGTCGTGGGTGTGGGCAAAGCCCA